>OHYU01000704.1_pt1 | contig 15717 bp, 10 predicted proteins | sample 1580331 | NCBI WGS metagenome assembly OHYU01 (sample SAMEA3882519, study PRJEB24775) | human gut metagenome | biome: human-associated habitat; feature: intestine environment; material: feces | place: Netherlands | collected 2009/2010
CGATAATAAACGCATCATTTACGTTTCCTCCTAAATATCCTGATCTTGCATATAAATTTATCATATTCCTGCCCGTAATCCCATTGATATTCTATTAAGATTGATGAAGAATTGATGAACTTTTTCTGACATTTTTTCACTACGGAACAAGCAGAAAATCGTATAGTTTTTCCGCTGCTGCCGACATCGGCGCACGCTCGTTTGAGACAATGCAAAACTCGCGTTCCGGTATCGCCCTATCAAATTTCAATACGAATAATTCCCCGCTTTCGATATATTTTTCTGCGAAATCCGACACGACACTGGCAACACCGAGGTTGCGCACTGCAAACTGAATGAGCATATCGCTCGTCGCAAGTTCAAATTCCGGCCGGACAAATGTGCCGCGCTCTGCCAGATAATCCTCCACATATTTTCTTGTGGAAGTGCTGCCCTCTAAGCACATGACCGGAAGATTTTCAAGCTCTTTATAGCTTAATTTTCCACCTTTTAAATACTCAAACTTTTTTCCCGCCACAAAGACATCCTGAATTTTGCGCACAGGTGTCATTTTAAAATCATATTTATTGTTCACCGGGGTACTGATGATCCCAAAATCAATTTTTCCGTCCTGTAAATGTTTCAACGTCTCCGGTGTCGGGGCATTCGTCACGGTCACCTTGATCTGTGGAAATGCATCATGGAACGCTTCTAAATAAGGAAGCAGATAAAACTGCAATGTCATGTCACTAGCCCCCACACAGATTTCTCCGGCATCTAAGTTTAACATCTCTGAGAGTTTTTTCTCCCCGGTAAGGATTGTCTCATATCCTTTTCTCACATATTCTGCAAGCAGTCCGCCTTCTTTTGTCAAGCGCACGCCTTTGGATGTCCGCACAAAGAGAGCACAGGAAAGATCACTTTCTAAATGCTTGACTGCCTGGCTGACTGCCGGCTGTGAGATGGAAAGTGCCTCTGCTGCGAGGGAGATACTGTTGTATTTGGATACATAATAAAAAATTTTGTAGTATTCGAGGTTTGTCTGCATTATTTTACTCCGTGATTTTACTGTGACTTGCAAATAATTGCTTTCTTATTATAACAGTTTCCCACGAAAAAATCTTTTCTTTTGCGAAAACAAAAAAATTATATTTTTTCGCAAAAATAAACATTGTCTTTTTGCGGTCCATGCCTTATACTAAGTTGCTGAAACGTAAAGAATATGCGTGTTGAGGCTAAAAAACACGGACAGATTTTTAACTATTTTATAAATCAAGGAGTACAGATTATGACAAAAGACATGACAATGGGAAGCCCGCTCAGAAAGATCTTACTTTTTTCCGTTCCGGTTTTACTGGGAAATATTTTTCAGCAGTTTTATAACATGGTGGATACGATCATTGTCGGGCAGTATCTTGGTGAGGATGCTCTGGCTGCGGTAGGCTCTACCGGATGCCTGATGTTCCTTGTATTAGGATTTGCAAATGGTATTGCGCAGGGATTTGGCGTTATGGTCTCCCACGCCTTCGGTGCAAAAGATTTCAAGCTGTTAAAGCATTATGTCGCACTCTCCCTGATACTGACTGCCATTGTATCGTTACTTCTGACTATCCCTACGGTGGCAGCTTCCAGACAGTTTCTTATTTTAATGAAAACACCGGACAATATCTTAGGACTCGCAGACTCTTATATTAAAGTCATTTTCGCAGGTATCCTGCTCACGATGTCCTACAACGTTGCCGCCGGTATTTTAAGAGGGATCGGCGACAGCAAAACACCGCTGTATTTCCTGATTCTCTCTTCCTTTTTAAATATTGTGCTCGACCTGTTTTTGATCGTCGTCGTAAAACTTGGAACCGCAGGCGCTGCCTATGCAACGATCATTGCGCAGGGTGTCTCCGCACTGCTTTGCTTTATTTATATGTTCCGCAAATTCGACATTTTAAAAACCAGCCGGGAAGATTACTATCTCGACGGATACGGTGTGTTCAATATGCTTTCCATCGGTATTCCGATGGCGCTCAACTATTCCATCACCGCTATCGGAACCATGATCCTGCAGGGTGCAGTCAATATTTTCGGTTCCAGTGTTGTGGCTGCCTTCACTGCCGCCTCCAAAGTGGAAAACCTCTCCACCCAGACCATGCCGACACTCGGCACTGCGATTGCCACCTACTGCGGTCAGAACCTCGGCGCAGGAAAATACAAACGTATCTACGAGGGAATGCGCAAAGGATTTTTCATCTGCATTTTTATCTCGCTTGCTGCCTCTGCCATCTGCGTATTCGGCGGACGTTTTATTGTGAGCTGGTTTGTGAGCAATCCTTCTGAAGAAATTTTCGACTATGCCATGCAGTATCTGAACACCATCAGTTTCTTCATGCTGCCGCTCGCATGGATTTTCCTTTACCGGAACGCCCTGCAGGGCTTAAACCGCGGACTTGTTCCAATGTTAAGCGGTGTTGTGGAAATGGTGTGCCGTATTATCGTGATCGCCGTCACCTTAAATCCGTTCGGTTACTGGGCAGTCCGTCTGGCAAGCCCGATCACATGGCTGTTCACCGGAATCCTTCTGATCGTAACGTATTTTATCTGGGAAAAACAGAGCCGGAAAAAACATTCCGGTTCATCGGACTAAAATTTTAGTTTTCCGCCCCACTTCTGAACAGTCTCCACAAGCTGTATCAGATACCGGAACACTGGCTCCGTGATGACTGCGAACACAATCATGAGCATTGCACATTTTCCTGTGACCGCCGTGATCGCAAACAGTTCACTGAAAAACAGCATACAAAATAACCAGCCGATGACCATCGCTGCGATCAGGATCGCATGCGGTGTTGTCATCGGTTTTGCTATATGATAAAGGATCATGAAGCCGACAACTGCGATCAGGATCGTGCACGACGTGGAAACGCACTCTTTTTCCACTCCGAACTCCCTGCAGAAAATCACCAGACCGCTCACCACGATAAAATCTGTAATCCCAGCCGGAAGCGCCTGGATCAGGACATTGGTAAGAAAATGCCCATGGATCTGATTCCGGTTCTGCTCCAGCGCCAGAAAAAATGACGGAATCCCGATCGTAAAAACACTGATGAGCGACACCTGCGATGGCTCCAGCGGATAATCAATCAGAAACAGCATGGAAAATACGGCTAAGAGCATGGAGAAAATGTTCTTGACCAGATAAAGGCTGGCAGTGCGCCCGATGTTGTTCACCACCCGCCGCCCTTCCATGACAACCGCCGGCATTTTATTGAAATCGTTATCGAGCAGCACAAGCTGTGCCACATGCGAAGCCGCCTCACTGCCTGATGCCATCGCAATGCTGCAGTCTGCATCTTTTAACGCAAGAATATCGTTCACGCCGTCTCCGGTCATTGCCACGGTCTTTCCCTGCTCTTTTAATGCCTGCACCAGAAGACGTTTCTGCTCCGGTGTCACCCTGCCGAACACCGTGTATTTTTTTGCTGCCTTCCGCACTGCCTCCGCTGTTTTCAACGTTGCTGCGTCCACCTGTTTTTCCGCATGGCGGATTCCCGCTTTCTTTGCAATCTCCGATACCGTGACCGGATTGTCCCCGGAGATCACTTTCACTTCCACTCCCCGCTTGGAAAAGTAACGGAATGTATCCATTGCCCCCTCACGAATTGCATTGTTGAGCAGGATAAATGCAATGGGAGTTGCATTTTCTGTCAGTTCTTTTCCATCCAGATTCCCCTCATACTCTGCAAATACAAGCACACGATATCCCTTTTCCAGAAATACTTCGATCGTTCCCTGAACAGCCGCATAATCCTGCCGCAGCACAAATTCCGGTGCGCCGACCACATAAGCTTTTCCTGCCAGAACCACTCCGCTGTATTTTGTGGCAGACGAAAACGGGACGATTTTTTCTGCACTGTTTTCCATCGGCTCCGTAAAATACTGCTGCAATGCCTCCATCGTTGCATTGTCGCACGGCAGGGCACGCACACAGTCAGAGATCGTTTTTGCAACTTTATTTTTCTCCTCTTCGGCTGCAAGGTTCTGGTCTTTAGCAAGGATAAACTGTGCCACTTCCATTTCTGGCACGGTAATGGTTCCGGTCTTATCCACGCACAACACATTTACCCGCGCCAGTGTCTCGATACATTTCATGTCATGGATCAGTACCTTTTGTTTTCCAAGCCTCATCACCGACACCACCATCGCCACACTTGCAAGAAGGTACAGACCTTCCGGAATCATTCCGAGAATGGCTGCCACCATGCCTGTCACACTATCTTTCATCGCCGCCCCGGAAAAAAAGTATTGCTGTAAAAACAGGATCGCCCCGATCGGCAAGATGATCACGCCCACGGTCTGCACAAGGCGGTTCAACGCCCGGATCATCTCCGACTGCTCGCCCTCTTTTGTCTGCGTCGCCTGTAACATCAGTCCTGAAATATAAGAATCTTTTCCCACTTTTTCGAGTTTTGCCATGCACTCTCCTGATATCACAAAACTTCCCGAAAAAAGGGAATCTCCATCTTTTTTTACAATCTCATCGGCCTCCCCTGTGATCAAAGCCTCGTTGACCGTGATATTGCCGGATAACACCAGTGCGTCCGCCGGGATCTGTCCACCTGCTGAAAGCGTTATCACATCATCCTGCACCAGTTCATCCGCCAAAACCTCCTGATCACTTCCGTTGCGCCGGACCGTGATTTTCGGTGTATTTAATATCGTAAGATCATCCAGGATTTTTTTGGAACGCAGCTCCTGGATGATCCCGATCAACATATTTGCAATAATAATAGGTAAAAAAGTAAGATCCCGAAAAGATCCCACCACGATCAGAAGGATCGTAATGATCAAAAAAATAAGATTATAATAAGTTACAACATTTGAGCGGATGATCTGTGCCACTGTCTTTGTGGAAGAATCTACGCTTTCATTCGACAACCCTGCTTTTTTCCGAAATTCCACTTCAGCAGTGGACAGTCCACTCATATTCTGGCACATTCTGCATCTCTCCATCTCACTTTATGATGCTTTAGTATGCCCTGTTTTTTGTTAAACTATTTGAACAATCGCTAACTGTTCTTTATTTTGCTTTTAATGCCCAGACAGCTTTGATCTGGCTTCTGATTTTTCCATAGTCCCATTTCTGACCACTGCGGTATAAAGAAAACGGATCGTTAATGGAAAATCCTTCATCATCATAATCATAGAGCAGGATAAAATGTCCCCCTGTAGTGAAATCTCCCTGCCGCACGGAGCAGATCACGATGTCTCCCTGATCTAAGTGCTGCTTGATCTCAGTCTGGCTGATATTGATCTGCTCGGAGCGGACACCGTAAGCTGCCGCCCCCTCTGTCATAAGCGACCACATCGTTCCTGTGCCGGACATATAAAACCCTTCCTGCATGGCAAATTTTGCGATTGCAGCCGGAGTTGCCTCCTCATTTCCAGTCAGCGCAACTACTGCCATCGCCAGTGTTGTCGGACCGCATCCGCTGATCGCAACATTGCTGTCATCCCCATATGCAAGGCAGCCCCAGCGTTTATCCCACTGTAAAAAGAGCGGATATTCTTCCTGTAACTCTTTCTCTGTCAGTTCTGCTTTATCATAATCCCTTGTGTTCCCTTTATAATCAGCTACAAATGCGATCATTTCCGGATTATTTGCCAGATTGATCAGTAATTTTTCCGGATATTTCTCTGCATTTTCCACGATCTGTGCGTAGCGTTCATCTGACGCTTCCATCTGTTCTAACTGTCTGATTGCCTGATTTAAGGAATAATCTACCGGTTTTGATAACACAACCTGTGGAATCTCCGCAAACGGATCATTCGTTTCTTCGCTGTCTGCCGGTTCTTCGACAGTTTCTGTAGCAGACTGTTCCTCTTTTTCCGTTCCATCTGCTGTTGTTCCATTATCTACGTTATTTGTAATTTGATTTTCTTTTTTCTCTTCACCGGAGTTATCCTGCGCTGATGCCAGCACTTCTTCTGTTTTTCCAAGTTTGATCTCAGGAAAATATCTTCCACAGACACATCCCAGTAAAAAAGATGTCAAAAGCATTACACTCAAAACGATTTTTCTTTTCCGTACAAGCTTTTTCTGTCTCAGTCTTCTTTCGTCTAATTCTGTCTGATTCTGTATCTGGCGCTGATTCTGCTCCTTCATCTATCGGTAACCTCTCTCGTATTTCTTTCTTGCGTAGCGTGTTCTATTATATACATAAACCCTGCAATTTTGCTACCCTCTTCATAAAATATTAATAAAACTTTGGGTTTTCTTTGGAATACTTACAGAAAAAAAACAGGTGCCAAATGTATGACCCATTCAGCACCTGCCCTGTCCTGTCTGTTTTTATTTGTTGCTGAGATATTCGTGAATACCCTTAGCTGCTGCTTTACCGGCACCCATCGCAAGGATAACAGTTGCTGCACCTGTCACAGCGTCACCACCGGCATAAACACCTTCTTTGGAAGTTGCACCGGTCTCTTCTTCCGCAATAATGCATTTTCTGCGGTTGATATCAAGACCTTTTGTAGTGGATGAGATCAGAGGGTTTGGAGAAGTACCAAGTGACATGATCACAGTATCTGCCTCGATCTCATATTCAGAGCCCGGAATCTCAACCGGACTTCTTCTTCCGGAAGCATCCGGTTCGCCAAGTTCCATTCTGATCACTTTTGCACCCTTTACACAACCGTTTTCATCCACCAATAATTCGGTTGGATTCTGGAGAAGATCAAAGATGATACCTTCTTCTTTTGCGTGATGTACTTCCTCTTTACGTGCCGGAAGTTCTTCCTCACCACGACGATATACAACATGTACCTCTGCGCCAAGACGAAGTGCTGTTCTGGCAGCGTCCATTGCTACGTTTCCACCGCCGACAACAACAACTTTCTTTCCGTGTGAGATTGGTGTCTCATAACCTTCTTTGAAAGCCTTCATTAAGTTGTTACGTGTAAGGAACTCGTTTGCAGAGAATACTCCGTTTGCCTGCTCGCCAGGAATTCCCATAAATCTAGGAAGACCTGCACCGGAACCGATAAATACAGCCTCAAAACCTTCCTGTGCCATCAGTTCATCAATCTTAACAGATTTTCCGATGACAACGTTTGTCTCAATCTTAACGCCCAATGCCTTAACATTCTCTACTTCTGCAGCTACTACCTTGTCCTTTGGAAGACGGAACTCAGGAATACCGTAGCTTAATACACCACCGGCCTGATGTAATGCTTCGAAAATTGTTACATCATAGCCAAGCTTAGCCAGATCTCCGGCACAGGTAAGACCTGCAGGGCCGGAACCGATGACTGCAACTTTATGTCCGTTTAACTTTTCTGCTTTCTTTGGCTTGATGCCGTTCTCTCTAGCCCAGTCAGCAACGAAACGCTCAAGTTTACCGATAGCAACTGCCTCGCCCTTGATTCCGCGGATACATTTGCCTTCACACTGGCTCTCCTGCGGGCATACACGACCGCAGACAGCGGGAAGTGCGCTGGATTCGCTGATGATACGATAAGCCTCTTCGATATTGCCGTTCTTCACCTGTTCAATGAACTGAGGGATCTGGATGGCTACGGGACAGCCTTTTACGCACTGTGCGTTTTTACAGTTAATGCAGCGGGAAGCCTCTTCCATTGCTTCCTCTTTATTATATCCGAGACATACCTCCTTGAAGTTGGTAGCACGTTCCTTTGCATCCTGTTCTCTGACAGGAATTCTCTTTAATACATCCATTTTATTTAACCATGCCTTTCTGTTTTATCGTGTTCAGACTTTCCGTCTAAAAGCTTACTGGCAGTTGCCACAGCCGCCGTGATGGGTCTCGCCCTCTTCCAGGGCCAGCATTGCACGTCCCTCTGCGGTCTTGTAGATCTGCTGACGTCTCATTGCCTCGTCGAAGTTCACTTCATGTCCGTCAAACTCGGGGCCGTCCACGCAGGCAAATTTCACCTTGCCACCGACCGTTACACGACAGGCACCACACATTCCCGTTCCATCTACCATAATGGGGTTCAGGCTGACAACGGTCGGAATCTCCAGTTCTTTGGTTAATAAACATACAAACTTCATCATGATCATGGGGCCAATAGCAATACACAGATCGTATTTTTTGCCTTCTGCTACCAGATCTTTTATCGTCTGGGTTACCATACCACTTCTTCCGTAGGAACCGTCATCCGTGGTCACATAAAGATTTCCGGCTACAGATTCCATTTCCTTTTCCAGGATCAGAAGATCCTTGGTCTTGCTTCCTACGATAACATCTGCAGCGATTCCATGCTCATGCAGCCATTTCACCTGGGGATATACCGGTGCTGCTCCTACACCACCTGCAACGAAGAGGATCTTTTTGGATTTTACTTCTTCCAGAGGCTGCTCCACAAGTTCGGAAGGACGTCCTAAAGGGCCTACAAAATCATGGAAATATTCCCCTTCTTCTAACTGTGCCATCATTTTGGTTCCCGCGCCTACCGTCTGGAACACAATTGTGATGGTTCCTTTTTCTCTGTTGTAATCACAGATAGTCAGAGGGATTCTCTCTCCTTCACTGTCCATTCTTACGATGACAAACTGACCGGGTTCACAGGTCTTCGCCACTCTTTTTGCCTCTACCTCCATCAGATAGATGTTGGTTGTCAGCTCCTGTTTTTTTACGATCTTATACATTTCTCTTTTCCGTCCCTTCTGTTAGGATTTATATAGGATTTTATATATCTGAAACAGCCACCAGAGTATAACGGCGACCACTTTCGTCCACCTGCAGTTTATACAGTTCCTGATTATAGGCATTTACGGCAAACAGATTTCCTGTCTTTGTGTCGGTTCCGTCTTCACCTCTGTAGATTTCTGCGATGACATAAAAATCATCTATTTTATTTATGTTGGTCACATACTGATATTGATACAGATATGCTGCTCCGGACTCATCAAAGCTGCCGGACTCCTCTGATATTTTACCACTCTGTATTGCATGGTTCACAACTTTTTTAACGGCATCTTCCGGCATGAAGTCTGTATTCATAACCAGATTATAACTTTTTTCAACGATATCGCTTTTTCTTCCTTCTGCGATCCGTATGAAACGAAAAGTCGATTTTCCCAAAGGCATGGGAATCGGTCCGGAATATACGGCAGAATTCTGCGTAGGATCGGAACCGTCCGTCGTATAATAGACATCATTTCCATCTGTCACTTCAATGTTGATCGGAAACTCATAGTCACCGCTGACAGTCGTGACCTCCGGTGCGCTCAATTCATCAATTTCAATATGATAATTTTTGGTCACCACCGGACTTTCAATTCCGTTCTCATTGATGTATATTGCTTTAATACAATAATCCCCATTTTCCAGCAAAATAGGTGCGGTATACAGGGAACTGTTCTCTCCGGGTTTGCTTCCGTCCATGGTATAATAAATTTTCCCACTTCCGAAAGTAGTCAATTTCAGCGGCTGAATACTGGTATAATATCCCTCCTGAAGATTGAATTCCGGTTCCATGGCCATATAACTCTGGTACTTACTCATAATGTTTACATTACCGCAGCTTTGCAGAAGATCATTTATGGTTTTATAATCTTCTCTGGCCGCATATATGGCAATCAGTTTTCCGTAAGCAGTCTCCAGCTGTTCGGAATTAGCCTCGGGATCTGCCACGATTTCCTTGAGTAAATATTCGTACTCTATCTTATTGTTTTTCCGGAAGTAAATATCTGCCAGTTCAAATTTAAAAGTAATGTTTTCGGGTTCCAGTTCCAGTGCTCTTTCATAACAGGCGACCGCCTGATCATATTCCTCTAATGAAACATAATCTTTGGCGCATTTTGCCTGATAGTCTGCGGAATGATAATGGGAATAAGAAATCCCAAAACCGGTACATACCACAGCAACCACCAGCAGAACCAGCACAAGGACTATAAATTTCCATCGAAATGGGTGCTGTGAAACATGGCTTTCCGGGAGTTCATCCCAATCCTGTGATTCGGGATTTACAGGTTCTCCCTCCTCCGCAGGTTTCGGCTCCATTTCCTTCGCAATGTCACTCAGCGTCTGTTCCATATTGTATTCTACTTCCGGTTCAAAATCAGGGACAATATGAATATCTTCACCGCAATGCTCACAGTAAAGCTTTCCTTCCTCCATCTCTGCCCCACAATTCGGACACTTCATACGATTATCCTCTTATTGCCTGCAAAGAAACGGATTCCAGACAATTATTCATCAACATGGCTATGGTCATGGGGCCTACGCCACCGGGAACCGGGGTGATCGCTCCGCATACAGGCTCCACACTGTCGAAATCCACATCGCCACATAATTTATTCTGTTCGTTCCGGTGAATGCCGACATCGATCACAACGGCACCCTCTTTGACATAATCAGCGGTGATCATTTTCGGTCTGCCTACAGCAACTACCAGAATATCCGCCCGCTTTGTCACTTCCTTCAGATCCTTTGTGCGACTGTGAGCCACGGTAACCGTACCGTTCTCCCGTAACAATAAAAGTGCCATCGGTTTGCCTACAATGTTGCTTCTGCCAACAACAACACATTCCTTACCGGCAATCTCAATGCCGGATCTCTTAAGGAGCTGGATCACACCGGCAGGTGTACAGGATACAAATCCCGGTTTGCCGATACAGAGCGCACCGACATTCTGCGGATGGAATCCGTCCACATCCTTTAAAGGAGAAATGGCATCCAATACCTTTTCCTCATCAATGTGTTTGGGTAACGGCAGTTGCACCAGAATGCCGTTCACATCCGTTCTGTCATTCATTTCTCGGATCAGCTCCAGAAGCTTTTCTTCTGTGGTCTCCTCCGGAAGTTCATACGCCAGAGAACGAACACCCACGTATTCACATGCTTTTTTCTTATTTCGAACATATACGGAAGAAGCCGGATCGGCTCCTACCTGAATCACAGCCAGAGTCACTTCACGCCCCTGCTCTTTTAAAGCTGCAACTTTTTCTTTTACTTCCTCTTTGATCTGTGCGGAAATAGCTTTTCCATCTATCAACTGTGCCATGGGACACCAGTCCTCCTTACTAGAATAATCCTGTGATCTTCCCATTGTTATCCACATCAATATTGTAGGCAGCAGGTGCCTTGGGCAGTCCCGGCATGGTCATGACCGCACCGGTGAGTACTACGACAAAACCGGCGCCGGCAGATACATAAGCCTCTCTTACGTTTAATTCAAATCCGGATGGTCTTCCTAACAGTGTGGGATCATCCGACAGGGAATATTGATTCTTCGCCATACATACCGGCAGATTACCGAAGCCCAGCTCCGTCAGTCGTTTTAACTGCTTTACAGCAGCAGGTGCAAAGTTTACGCCGGATGCACCGTAGATTTCCTTCGCAATTTTTGTGATCTTATCCGCAAGAGGCATTTCATCCTCATAGAGGACATGGAAATCATTCTCTTTCTCTTCCATTGCCTTTAATACTTTTTCAGCCAGAGCGATTCCGCCTTCGCCACCCTTCTCCCATACTTCCGAGAGTGCAAACTCACAACCTCTTGCTTCACAGAAATCTCTGACATAAGCAGTCTCTGCCGCACTGTCCGTGATGAAGGAATTCAGGGTCACAACTACGGGTACACCATATTTCTGCAGATTCTCAATATGTTTCTCCAGGTTGACAATACCCTTTTTCAGGGCATCCAGATTCTCTGCACCCAGATCCGCTTTTGCTACACCGCCATTGTATTTCAATGCGCGGATCGTTGCTACCAGTACAACCGCATCAGGGGTAAGTCCGGCTTTACGGCACTTGATATCAAAGAACTTCTCCGCACCCAGATCGGCGCCGAAACCGGCTTCCGTAATACAATAATCCGCCATCTTCATGGCAGCTTTGGTCGCTCTGACAGAATTACATCCATGTGCAATATTGGCAAACGGTCCGCCGTGTACCAGAGCAGGGGTATGCTCCAGTGTCTGGATCAGATTCGGTTTTATAGCATCCTTTAACAAAGCTGCCATAGCGCCTACTGCCTTCAGCTGACCTGCCGTTACCGGTTCTCCCTGATAGTTATAGGCCACCACGATACGGGACAGACGATCCTTCAGATCCTTCATATCGTCAGCCAGGCACAGAATTGCCATAATTTCACTGGCCACAGTGATGACAAAATGATCCTCTCTGACATAGCCGTCTGTCTTATTGCCCAGCCCCACTACGATATTACGCAGGACACGATCATTCATGTCTTCACAGCGCTTCCAGACAATCTGTCTGGTATCAATGCCAAGTTCATTGCCCTGCTGGATATGGTTGTCCAAAAGTGCTGCCAGCAGATTGTTTGCAGAAGTAATTGCATGAAAATCTCCGGTAAAATGAAGATTCAGTTCCTCCATAGGTACTACCTGAGCATATCCACCGCCGGCTGCACCGCCTTTGATACCGAAACAGGGACCAAGAGATGGCTCTCTGAGAGCGATCACTGCTTTTTTCCCCATTCGTCCGAAAGCTTCTCCCAATCCTACCGTGGTGGTCGTCTTGCCCTCTCCGGCGGGAGTCGGGTTGATTGCTGTTACCAGAATCAATTTTCCGTTGGGACGAGCTTGTATTTTTTCCAGAAATTCCTCAGAAAGTTTTGCTTTGTACTTGCCGTAAAGCTCCAGGTCATCTGCATCGATGCCAATACCTGCCGCAACGTTCGTGATTGGTTCCATGACCGCTTCCTGTGCGATTTCAATATCTGTTTTCATATTTTCCCTCCGTTTATTCAGACAGTTCTCCATGTCAGATTTCCTCTAACAACTGTTCAAACTGTTCCATACTCATAAGTACCTTTCTGGGCTTTGTGCCTTCTTCTTCGCCGACCACGCCGTACTCACACAATTGATCCATGATCCTGGCGGCACGGTTAAAGCCGATCTTAAGCACACGCTGCAGCATTCCGATGGATGCCTTATCCTTGTCTATAATAAAACGCGCGGCTTCCTCAAAATATTCGTCTCTGTCGTTGCCACCGCCGGATCCGCTTCCGGAAGAGCCTCCCGATGAGCCGATATTTTTAATCTTTTCTTCTATATCCTCGGCATAGCTGTTATAGACATTGCCAAGGGTCTGATTTTTCAGATAATCCACCACATCGGATACTTCCTTATCCGATACGAAAGCTCCCTGTACACGGGCCGGCTTCGAATAGCCCTGAGGGTAGAACAGCATATCTCCTTTTCCCAAAAGTTTTTCGGCTCCGTTCATATCCAGGATTGTACGGGAATCCACGCCACTGGACACGGAGAATGCCACACGGCTGGGCATGTTCGCCTTGATCAGACCGGTGATGACATCCACGCTGGGTCGCTGGGTAGCAATGATCAGATGGATCCCTGCCGCTCTGGCAAGCTGTGCCAGACGACAGATGGATTCTTCTACCTCGCCGGGACATACCATCATCAGATCCGCAAGTTCGTCTACGATAATAACAATCTGCGGCATCTTCTTAGGCCGTTCCTCTCCCTCGCAAACAGGCATGGTCTCTATCTTTTTATTATAGCCCTTCAGATCACGGACATTATAATCCGCGAACTTCCGGTAACGGTCTTCCATCTCACTGACACCCCAATGCAATGCAGCAGATGCTTTCTTTGGGTCTGTCACTACCGGGATCAGCAGATGAGGAATGCCGTTATACACACTCAGTTCTACGACCTTAGGGTCTACCATGATCAGTTTTACATCATCCGGATGTGCCTTGTACAAAATACTCATGATCAGGGTATTAATACATACGGATTTACCGGAACCGGTAGCTCCGGCGATCAGCATATGGGGCATCTTGGCAATATCCGCTACTACCGTCTTGCCAGCAATATCCTTACCTACGGCAAAAGCTATGTTGGAATTAAATTCCCGGAATTCGTTACTTTCTAAAAGATCACGGAGTGCCACAGTCATATTTTCTTTGTTCGGGACTTCGATACCGATGGCAGCCTTGCCTGGGATTGGTGCCTCGATACGTATATCCGTGGCTGCCAGATTCAATTTGATATCGTCTGCCAGACCTACGATCTTAGATACCTTTACCCCCTGCTCCGGTTGTAATTCATATCGGGTAACACTAGGGCCCTGACTGATATCGGTGATCGTTACCTTCACACCGAAAGTATTCAGTGTCTGCTGCAAGCGCATGGCAGTCTCTTTTAATTCTCTGGAAGAATCTCCCGTAGACGCCTTTCCCTTCTGTAACAGACTCAAAGGAGGGATCCGGTATTCTGCCGTGGGCTGTTTGGCTGCCTTTGCAATATCCTTATGTATCTGGTCTTCCGCCAGGGAATTCCCCTTAGGAGGCTCCGGTGCCGTGATCTTCGGGCGTACGCGGCTCTCAGCCGGTTCTGCAGGTGTCTCCTCATGCTCCGGAATGTCTTCCTTATGGATCCGGATAGCTTCCGCCTGGGGCGTCAGAAGCGCCGCTTCCTCCTGCCAGGACTCTCTGCGTTCAAAAGGCTTTTTAAACGTAGCTGCGCTGCTTACTTCCTCCACCGGTATATCTTCATAAGAAGCCTCCCCCACTGCTTCCTGCATCGTCACCTGATGCATATCCGTCACATTGATTTTATCAAAATCACTGGAAGTCACCCGGGTCTCTTCCACTTCAGGAGCTTCCTGTGCATCCTCTTCGTATACGATCTCATGGATATCATCCCGTCTACCGGCAGGCTGTGTATCCTGCTTTTTCAAGGAGGTATCCATCATAACTCCTGTCACCTTTTTCTCTCTGCGGGGGACAGCATTCAGGATCTGTTCGTTCTCTTTCTCCTCAGCGCGAAGTCTTCGCTCTTCTTCACGGATCCGGCGCTCCTCTTCGCGGATGCGGCGTGCTTCCTCTCTTTGGGAAGTACGCTCTTCCTGCTCCTGCCTGCGGATTTCGGCATTCTCTCGTCTACGCACCGCGTCTTCTCTGGACATTTCACGGATCCTGTCGCCGCCGTTACGCATACTGTTTAAGAAGGATCGCTCTGTTACCAGGATCAGACTGATCAATGAACACAAAAGCACTACCAGCACTGTTCCTACGGTCTCCAGATAATGTAACAACAGATAACAGATACTGCCTGCCAGAATACCGCCGCCTTTTTTGCCGGTGCTGCAGTTCGTATATAACAGCTTGATATCGTACTGTTCCATGGAACCGGCAGTCTTCGTGATCAGATCGCATACTACACCGATCATTAAAAACAATACGACACCGGCGATCATTTTCCGCACAGCAGTTGGGTTCCCCTCATTGGCGAACCAGAAAGCCACCGCCAGAAATATTACAATAGGCGCAATATACGCAGTGAATCCGAAAATGCCAAATAAGACCCCACTGATTGCATTGCCAACCGGACCGATAATACCAAAATTGCAACAAAATAATATCAACATCGCAACAAACAGGACGATCAGACCAATCTCGTGAAAAAGTTCACTGTCCTGTGCAGATCTCTGCGCCTGCCTGTTGCGGCTGCTCGTCGTACTTTTTCTTGTCCTGCCGGAAGATGATGTTCTTTTGCCTGATGAAGATGCCATGTCATCATACCCCTAACTTTAATGTTAATACGAATATAACTATTCAGAACCGCATTCGCACTATAAATATCATAAACTATTCTTACGAATGCGAGCATTCGACGAATAGTTGACGATATTTACATGGCTCTGAATAGTTACAAAAAAGGATCAGTCCTAAGGGACTGATCCTTCAGACTGTAGACAAAGCTCCTTCCTGTGAGGGAGCTTTTCT
>OHYU01000709.1_pt1 | contig 15635 bp, 12 predicted proteins | sample 1580331 | NCBI WGS metagenome assembly OHYU01 (sample SAMEA3882519, study PRJEB24775) | human gut metagenome | biome: human-associated habitat; feature: intestine environment; material: feces | place: Netherlands | collected 2009/2010
AAAATCCTTACCGCACGTTCCTATCTGACCTGGAACCGTCCGCTCGACTATTACAGCGGAAGTGACTGGAAGGGAACATGGGACAAAGAGGGCGGCGGTGTTCTCATCGACCAGGCGATCCACAGCATTGATCGTGTTCGATATATGCTGGATTCCGATGTGGAATGGATCGACGGAAGTGTTCATAATTATGTTCATCATTTTGTAAAAGTGGAGGATGCCGCAGACGCTGCTATCATGTTTAAAAACGGCTGTCTTTACAATCTCTATGCCTGCAACATTTACGGAGCCGATTCCCCGATCAATATTGAACTGATCGGAGAAAAAGGACGCCTGGGTCTTAAGCAGGACATGGGCTATTACGAGCTGGACGGCACCTATGCCGAGATCCGAAACACTTATGAGACCACAAATGTGGGCCCTGATTACTGGGGAAGCAGCCATCACCTGCAGATCCGTGACTTCTACCGTTCTGTCCGTGAGGATCTTCCTGTTGCCATCGACGGACTGGAAGGCAGAAAAACCCTTGAAATGGTAAAGGGCATCTACCTTTCCTCTGCCAGAAGAGAACGCATCTCTCTCCCCTTTGAGGATGTAACCTACAGTGATCTGAACCAGCCGGTGAAATAACTACGTCACTATTCTGTAACTATAAAAAACGGATGCTTTATCTCCTGCAGCATTTCCACAGGAGGATAAAGCATCCGTTTTTAATATTCTTATATTTATAATGTCATTATAATGTCTTTGAAAGAAACTCTCGAAGTCTCTTATTCTTTGGATTTGCAAAGAATTCCTTAGGAGAATTTTCTTCCTGGATCTTTCCTTCATCAATGAAGAGGACTCTGGTTGCCACCTCGCGGGCAAAGCCCATCTCATGAGTTACCACAACCATGGTCATGCCGGATCTTGCAAGCTCCTGCATCAGTTCCAGGACCTCTCCTACCATCTCCGGATCAAGAGCAGATGTAGGCTCATCAAACAGCATCACGTCCGGGTTCATGGCAAGAGATCTTGCAATGGCGATACGCTGCTTCTGACCGCCGGAAAGCATGTCCGGATAGGAATCTGCCTTATCCGGAAGACCTACTCGCTCCAGAAGCTCCAGTGCCGTTTTTTCAGCCTCTTCCTTACTCATAAGATTCAGAGTCACAGGTGCGAGCATAATATTCTCTTTTACTGTCTTATGTGGAAAAAGATTAAACTGCTGGAATACCATTCCGATCTTCTGACGATGACGGTTGATATCCACCTTGGAATCTGTGATGTCGGTTCCCTCAAAGAGGATTTTTCCCCCGGTCGGCTCCTCAAGGAGATTCAGGGAACGGAGGAATGTAGATTTTCCGGATCCTGACGGTCCGATGATTACCACAACTTCTCCTTTGTGGATCTCTTCTGTAATTCCATTCAGTGCATGAAAATCGCCAAATGCTTTCTGCAGATTTTCTACACAGATCAATACATCTCCATTAGTGGTCACTGTTCCTTAACCTCCTTTCCAGCATACTTACCAGTTTACTGAAGATCATAACCATAACCAGGTAAATGATCGCAACTGCCATCAGCGGCATAAGCGCATCGTAGGTTCTGCTTCGGATGATATCTCCGCCCTTTGTCAGATCCTGAAGGGCAATATATCCGGCAACAGAAGTCTCTTTTAAGAGAACGATAAATTCGTTTCCAAGTGCCGGAAGGACATTTTTAAACGCCTGCGGCATGATAATATAGATCATTGTCTGACGATAATTAAATCCAAGGCTTCGTCCTGCCTCAAACTGTCCGTTATCAACTGCCATAATACCAGAACGGAAAATCTCAGCAACATAAGCACTGGAGTTCATACCAAATGCCAGAATCGCTACGATTGTCTTACTGACATCCACACTTGCAAAAATTACAAAGTAAATGATAAGCAGCTGTACAACAACCGGTGTACCACGGATGACCGTGATGTAAATCTGGCAGATCAGATTCAGGAGCTTCAGCTTGCCGGTCTTATCGTATGTGGAACGGACAATTGCCAGAAGGAATCCGAGAACTACACCGATCAGGACAGCACAAAAGGTTACAATTAATGTAACCTTAAGTCCGTCTGCAATGTAGTGCCATCTGTCATCTTTTATAAAATTCATTATAAATCTTGCTTTAAAATCACTCATAAGACACCACCAGTCTGTACCCGATTAGTCTGTAATATATTTTGCAACGATTTTATCAAATGTTCCATCTTCTTTTAACTCTTTGATCGCATCATTGACTTTCTTAACCAGATCATCATTACCTTTTTTGATTGCCAGTGCATAATCTTCTTCTACATAAGAAGTCTCCAGGATCTTCAGACCTTCATTTTCTTCTCCGAATGTCTTAGCCGGCTGGTTATCAATGATCACTGCATCGATCTTGCCCTGCTGCAGAGCCTGTACAGCTTCCATACCTTTGTTGAAACGCTCTACATTATCATCACCGAAATCATCTGTAGAATAAATATCCCCTGTTGTTCCCTGCTGAACACCAATCTTCTTTCCTTTCAAATCATCCGGTTCTGTAATATCACTGTCATCTATTACAATGATAACCTGAACTCCTGTATAATAGCTATCAGAAAAATCAACCTGTGTAGCACGGTCTTCTGTTACAGTCATACCTGCTGCTCCGATATCTGCTTTTCCGCTCTGAACAGCCGGGATAATAGAGTCAAATGCCATATCTTCGATCTTCAGATCCATTCCAAGCTTGTCAGCGATTGCTGCTGCGAATTCTGCATCGATTCCGACAACTTCATCTCCGTCATAGTATTCAAATGGTGGGAATTCTGCGTTTGTAGCCATAACAAGCTTTTCTTTCTTGTCTGATTTTGCAGAGTCACTCTTTGATGAATCACTCTTTGATCCACATGCTGCAAAACTGAACACACATGCACATGCAAGTACAACACTGATTACTTTTTTCATTTTCATAATACCAACCTCCAAATTTTATCCATTTCCCCTATTCTATCATGTTATAAAGAAAAAACAAAGTGGGTTTTTATACATTTTTCTGCATAAATTCCCACCTTTTTTCGTGATTATTCTCTTTTAGCCGAAAATCAGGAAATAAAGAAGTACCAGAACTCCAAGTACAATACGGTAATAGCCGAATGCCTTAAAGTCATGCTTCTTGATATATCCCATCAAAAACTTGATCGCAAATACGGATACGAAGAACGCTACCAGGCATCCCACAAGCAAAATGACCACTTCGATCGCGGTATAATGGAATCCGAATTTGATAACCTTTAAGATACTTGCTCCGAACATAACCGGGATCGCAAGGTAGAAGGTAAATTCTGTTGCCACATAGCGGGAAGTTCCGATGAGCAGTGCTCCAAGGATGGTTGCTCCTGAACGTGAAGTACCCGGGATCAGTGCCAGGACCTGGAAACCTCCGATGATCAGTGCCATCTGATAGGTAAGCTCTGTCAGCTTTGTAACCTGCGGTCTGGTGTGTTCATTCTTTTTCTCGATCAGAATGAAGAAGATACCATAAATGATCAGCATCAGTGCAACAACTACATAATTGTAAAGATACTTGTCAAGGATATCATCAAATAACAGCCCGATCACAGCTGCCGGCAGACAAGCCACAACGATTTTGCACCACAGGTTGATTGTATTTCTCTTCTGCTTCGCTGATTTTCTCTTTGAAAACGGATTCAGCTTATTGAAATACAGAACAACGACCGCCATAATTGCACCGAGCTGGATCACAACACGGAACATACTGTTGAATTCATGACTTGTACTCATATGTAAGAACTGCTCTACCAGAATCATATGCCCTGTACTACTGATTGGAAGCCATTCTGTGATACCTTCCACGACACCCAGAATGACAGCAATTAAAACATCTAACATTTTGACCTCTTTCTATCCCCTCTCGGGATTCAATACAAATTTTTCAATGGCAGCCGCCACGCCATCCTCCTCATTGGACAATGTGATATAATCTGCCACCTCTTTTACTTCATCTGCTCCGTTTGCCATCGCAACACCAAATCCGACTTCTTTTAACATCATCAGGTCATTGTTGCCATCCCCGCATGCCATGATCTCTTCTCGTTCAATTCCAAGAAGCCTGCCAAGCTGAATCAGTCCCATTCCTTTGTTAACTCCCGGTGCATTGATCTCCAGATTCGTTCTCATCGAATCACTGATGCTTAAATTCCCAAGCTCCATGATCCGCTGCTTTGCTTCCAGCCGTTCGTCCTGGCTCTTAAAAAGTGCATGGATCTTATCCATCTCATGCCCATTCATCTCTTCCATCTTCTCCCAGAGACTCGTAATGCCTTTGCGGGTGGTTCGGATATAATCTGCCATCGCAGGATTCCGCAGATACTCTCCGACTTTCAAAAGTTCATCTGCCTGTACGAAACCTCTTCCATCAAAATAGATCTCCTTGAACGTATCATAATCTCCAAAAATCTTAAGGATCGCTGCTCCCATCTCATAAGAGAGCATATTGGCATAAAGTACTTTGTCTTCCTGTAAATCCAGGATCCTTCCGCCGTTCGATGTCAGTGCGTACCGCATCCCCGGGAAATTCCGGAGCACTTCCGGGATCCCTGTCACCGGACGCCCTGTTGCAACCAGTACTGTTACCCCCTGGTCGATCGCACGTGTAAGTATTTCTCTTGTATGACTGGTCAGTTCTTTCTTATCATTCAGTAAAGTACCATCCAGATCAAGCCCTATCATTTTTATCTTTTTCATGAATAATTCCCTCATTTATGGTAAAGCTAAAAATACATTTCAAATCTTAGTATAACACGATTCCCCGTGTATGTATAACAAAATTTGCGGATTCAGGCATTTTGTAGTATACTGATAAAGGCTCAATTTTGAAGAAAGGAAGAATTATGAAGAAAAGGTTAAAAGCATTTTCAAGGACAACCATCGCACTCCTTACCGCTGCCCTGGTCTGTTCCCCGTTTACAAAAGCTTACGCCGATGACACTGTAGACTCTCTCGAAAAGCAGACAAACGGTCTTCAGAACCAGCTCGACTCTCTGAATCAGGACCTCACAAGTCTCAGCGCTGAGATCACAGATCTTGCATCAAAAATTGAGGATACGGATGCTTCCGTACAGAAAGCAGAACTGGATCTTGCCGCCGCAAAACTGGACGAGCAGTTACAGTATGATGCTATGAAGAAAAGAATCAAATATATGTACGAAACAGGAAATACGTCACTCTTGCAGATCATCTTTTCTTCTGAAAGCATGGGAGATTTCTTAAACAAAGCAGAATTTGTCAAGAACATTACAGAATACGACAGAAATATGCTGGATGAATTACAGAAGGTTCACGAGCTTGTCGCTAAAAAGGACTCTGATCTGAAAGCAGAGCAGGCTTCTCTGGCAGAGATGAAAACAAATCTCGACCAACAGGAACAGGAACTGAATGATAAGATTTCCTCTACTTCCGGTGAGCTTCAGGCTTCATCCGAAGCACTGGCGAAAGCAAAAGAAGCGCAGGCAGCCGCTGCTGCTGCACTTAAGAAAAAGCAGGAAGAAGAAGCCGCTGCCGAAAAGCAGAAGCAGGAAGAAGCTGCAAATGCTGCTGCAAGCAATACCTCAGGCAGCTCCGGGAACACGGATTCCGGTAGTTCCGGCGGCAATACAACGATTACAGTTCCGGATACTCCTGCCGAGACCACAGATCTGGTTCTCTTTGCTGCAATTCTGCAGTGTGAAGCCGGCGGTTACAATTATGACGGTATTCTTGCCGTTGCTACAGTCATCATGAACCGTGTAGCGAGTCCGCTGTATCCGAATACAATCAGTGGTGTCGTCTACCAGAGCGGTCAGTTTGCTCCAACCTGGGACGGAAGCTTAAGCCGCGTCTTGCAAAGAGGACCTGTATCCTTATGCTATCAGGTCGCTCAGGAAGCACTCGGCGGAGCACGGCTTGCATCTGTAAGCGGATGTTACCAGTTCCGAAGCGCAAGTACCGGAATGTCCGGGATCAACGTTGGGGGAAATGTATTTTTCTAAATCCTGTCCCTGTGGATGTGCGTTCGATTCATTCACAGAACAGAATACAAAAACGGTATTTACTCATCTTCACGAGTAAATACCGTTTTTTATTTTCTACGCATTATAGTTTGCAAGAAACTGTGCTATCAATTCCACACAACCTTCCACATCTTTTTCATCTGCTACCTCTGCAGGCATATGCATATAACGAAGCGGGATTGATACCAATACCATCGGTACGCCCTGATTTGAAAAATGAATCTTATCTCCATCCGTATAACTAAGCCTGCTTGCAGCTTCTCTCTGAACTGGAATTCCTACTTTTTTTGCACATTCTTCCATTTTGGCATTTAAAGTTTTTACCACGATCGGACTGTTGCAAAGAACCGGTCCACCCCCCAGAAGAACCGTTCCCATCTCAGCCGGATTCATTCCACTGCAGTCGCTTGTGTAAGTCACATCCACAACAATCGCAAGTGTCGGATTAATCCGTGTACTTGTCCAGAAAGCTCCGGTTTTCGTTGTCTCCTCTCCAGTTGTAGAAGCTCCATAGACACCAACTTTACATCCAAGCTCTTTCGCTCTCTTGATTGCTTCCATAATGATATAAACACCAAGTCTGTCATCCAATGCTCTGGCTGTAAATTTACCATTTGTCATCTTACGAATATGTGTATCCGGAACAATCGGATCTCCCAGACTTACATTCTTTAAAGCATCTTCTCTATCTTTCGCCCCAATATCGATCAGAAAATGCTTTGTTCCCAGATTTTCTTCTTTGAACAAATCACGATATGCTTCGACAACACCGTAAACCTCTCCGTTTTTTGTCTTGATACGCACCTGACGTCCCGGATAAGTTGCCGGAACAATTCCGCCTCTGTCAATCACCTGCAGTCTTCCATCTTCCCGGATGTTCGAAATCATAAGTCCGATTTCATCTGCATGTGCCGAAAGCATGATACGTACATCGTTTTCCGGATTCAGAATACATGTCAGATTCTGCATCTCATCACGGCGAATCTCATCTGTATATTCTTTCATTTCTTCTGTTACAATATCCTGCACCTGCTCCTCATAACCCGATACCGAAATACTGTTAAGAAGGTTATTTAAAAATTTTTCATTCATTCTAGTCATCTTCTTTCTTACTTAGCCGTAACTTTCAGAAGATCTGCAAATGCAGACAGATTATAGGTTCCAAGTCCGCTTGCAACTGCATCCCCGATAGCAGCACAATCCATTCCCCCTGCGATTGCTGCCTGCAGTCCTGCTTTTGCGTCTTCTACAACCAAACACTTATCAACCTGTTCGTCTACATACTCTGCTGCTTTCACAAATACTTCCGGATCCGGCTTTGATTTTGAAATATTGTTTCCATCTGAAATCGCATCAAAATATTCTCCGAGCCCCAGCTGTCCGAGAATAAATCTTGCATTTTTGCTGGATGATCCAATCGCCAGTTTATGTCCGTTCGCACGAAGACCATCCAGTGTCTCTTTTACTTCTGCAGATAAATCTGCAGGACTCATATTTTTCAGAAGTTCTTTATAAATTTCGTTTTTCTTTGTAGTCCAGCATTCTTTCTCTTCTTCGCTCATTTCTCCTTCATAGCGTTCCAGAATAATTTCAAAGCTTTCCATACGGCTTACGCCTCTAAGCCGGTTATTGATCTCTTCATCAAAATAGATGCCAAGCTCATCGGCAATCTGCTTCCACGCCTGATAGTGATACATATCTGTATGACAGATCACACCATCCAAATCAAAAATCACTGCTTTGTATTTCATATCTCTCTCCTAACGGTTACCTTTTCTCCCTGAATCCTGATTTCCACGCTTCCGCCTTCCAGAACTTTGACCTCGACACTGTTGTCTGCGTGTACCGTAATCTCCAGCCACGAATCCAGATGATGAATGCGGAAGGTAAGTCCGTTCCATTCCGGAGGCATATGAGGACAGATGCACAGCATCCCTTCTTCGTCCAGAGACACCCCTGCAAATCCGAATACAACAACCTGCCATACTCCTCCTGCATTAGCTGCATGGATGCCTTCTCTGGTATTTCCCTGCAGGTTTACCAGGTCGATCAGGGCAGCTCTTCTCAGATACCGGTATGCCTTGGAATCATCCCCGACCTTCAGTCCCATAATGGAATAGATGCTTGGGCTCAGCGAAGACCCATGTAATGTCCGTTTTTCATAATAGCTGTAATTAAGCTTTGTTGTCTCTTCATCAAACTCCTGCCCCATCAGATGCAGAAGCATGACAACATCTGCCTGCTTGATGATCTGTGTCTCACATTTTTTTGTTGTGTTTAAGATTTCCGGTCGGATCGGCCAGTCATTACTGTCGTATTTCTCGATCACAGCTTCTTTGAGATCGAAATATCCTTCAAACTGCTCGAGCAGCTGTGTGCCTTCTTTTCTTGGAAGGTATACTTTTGCTGCAACTGCATCCCAGTCTGCTATCTCTTCCTCTGTGAGTCCAAGCTTTTCTACCAGTGCTGTGTACTCCTGCGGGTATTCCCTGCTTAACATCTCAGTAAGAGCCGTCACATAGCGCAGATTCCATCTTGCCAGATAATTGGTGTAGACGTTGTTATCCACCGGCTCATGCCATTCATCCGGTCCTGTTACCCGGTGGATCTCATAGCGGTCATTTTCTTTTATATACTGCAATCTGCTTTTCCAGAATCTCGCAGTCTCTATGAGTATTTCTGCGCCCTTATGAAGGAGAAACTCTGTATCATGAGTGATTCTCACATAATTATAAATACCATAAGCAACCGCTGCCGTTACATGATGCTCATACACAGCTACATAGCAGCGGTAGCATGTCCCATCCGGTTCAATCGTCCAGTCAGGGCACTGCTCGGTTCCGTCATCTGCGGATTCCCATGGATACTGTGCTCCCTGATAGCCATTTTTTGCAGCATTGGCTTTGGCAGCTTCCAGCATACGGTAACGGTACGTTTCCAGATTCTTTGCCGTATGAGGAAATACATATGAGAAAAACGGAAGCATGAACAGCTCTGTATCCCAGAAGGCATGTCCGCCGTATTCTTCTCCGCTCAAAAGCTTTGCTCCGATATTCACCCTGTCATCATGCTCATTTCCCGTGCTCATCAGATGGAATATATTAAAACGGACCGCACGGTCTAATTCAAAGTCTCCCCCAATCTGAATATCTGCTTCCTGCCACAGTTTGTCATACACCGCCTGATGTTCTTTGAATTCTTCCTCAAAGCCCTGTCTTCTGAATGCGCTGATTTCTTCTGCTACCGCGCCGGGAATCTCTTCCGTGGAGACATCACGCCCGGTATAAATACTAACGTATTTGGTTACCTCTACCGTTTCGCCCTGTACTGCATCAAAATCGTTAAATTCCACAGCCTGCTCGCCAAATGCACCAAACTGTGTTGTTTTGATCACATTTTCGCCGTTTTTTACAGCTTCCAGATAACTTCCCACACCGATATGCAGGTCATTGTCTCTTGTAGCCACTTCCAGATATGCACCCTTGTCTGCCAGTCTCCGGTTGGCTGTCAGATATGTGTGCTTTACCTTGAACCGCGGTGCATCACAGAAATTGATCACGGAACCGTCTATGATATTTTCCACTTCAATCATACCATCATAATTCAATGGTGTCACATATAATTTTACTCCCATGCGGTGCACATGGGCACGGCTCACATAACGGAGTCCTTCGATCAGCGTCTCTCTTCCCTTTTTGTCGCGGAGATGGAATCTCTTGACAAGGCAGGCATTGTGCATATCTAATGCTCTTGAAAATTCAAGGATCTCACAGTTCTCGACTCCGATCAATTCTTTTTCCACATACAGCCTTAAGCACAGCCAGTTGGGAAGGTTCGCCAATTCTCTCATGAAGGTCTCTGATTTATCAAATACTCCATTGACATAGGTACAAGGAATACTCGTGATGGTACCTTCTTCATGGCTCCCTCGTGTTCCGAGGTAGCCATTGGTAAGGCAGAAAAGACTTTCATATTTTAAGTTTTCCTCCGAATTGTATTCATCCTGTAAAATAACCCATGCATCATCGCTCAGAATATTTTGAAAGCGATCGGAAAATCTTTCTTTTATCATTTCTTACTATACTCCTATATCTTAGTTTCAATCGTCGTGATATTTCTTACATGCAGCGTTTATTTCTTCTCCTGCCTGTACGGTCAAAAGAGTAAATGACATTACAAAATCCTGTCTCTTTACCTTGTATTCTTCCAGCTGTTCTTCACCACAGCTGTTGCTTCCGACACCCGACTGACGATAATCAATATGGATTGTCACATCTCCTGATTTTTCCAACTGCCAGGGATGCTGTGCCTTCTCGATCATCTCGTCTGTGTAATTGGAGAGATTGATTCCATAGGGTGCTTCCATCGTACAAAGCATGCTGTTTTTCCCATCGCCAACACTGAACCACCTGACAGCTTCTCTGTGTCCGTTCTCCTGCGGGAATACATAATTTGTACCCATATCGTCTACTGTGCTTTTGTATACGCCAATGGGACAGGCAGTTAAGGTATCCTCATAGTTTTCACCGGCGCCACGTCCATGCCACATGGTATTCTGCAGACTTTTATCCGCTCTGAGCACCACACCCAGCCTCGGCAGGAATGCCGGTTCCAGCTTACCATTTTGTACGGTTTTTGCATCCAGATGAACCTTCACCTGTCCGCAGGGATATACCGTGTATTCGTAGGTAGCCACATACCCCCAGGACTGGTTCAGGCATCCGAAGTACTTCTGCATGGTCACAACAGCTTTCTCATCTGACAATTCATAAGAGAACCATTCCAGCTGCTCACTGGATTTCTGAATAAAGTATTTGTTCATCCAGTCATCCTTTTTATACATATCATTGTCGATCGTCGGTCGGTAAACCGTCATCTGAGGGCCATCCGTAAGGTAAGCTTTTCCGTCTATTTCAATCATTTTACCAAAAACCGTATGGAATGTCACACAGATCTTTCCGTTCCTGATCAGAAGGATTCCCTCGGCTTCTTCTGCTGTCAGCTTATCCCCTGCAGGTCTTCGCTCCAGCACCACCATATGCTCAGGAAGCGCAAACTGGGTTCTTGAGATCTCATAGCCCTTTTCAGCAAAGGCTGTCGCTTCTTTATAACAGACAGAGACATTGAGATAATAATCTACATTTGCCTGCGGCATAAATGCTGTATACGGAATGATGACTCTCTGCTCCTCACCGGGTGCTGCTGACAGTTCGTTGATCAGGCCTTCCTCCACTGTTTCCTCATTTCCACTGATCCACCATTTGATATACAGATGAGACAGTGATAAGAAATCATACCAGTTGGTCAGTATAAGCTCGTTATTTTTGCATTCTACCTTTTGTACCTCGATGGGTGAGATCACCTGCTTATATTCGAGAAGGGCAGGAGACGGTGTGCGGTCCGGCATCAGCATTCCATCGATACAGAAGTTGCCATTGGTCGGGAAATCCCCAAAATTTCCGCCGTATTTATAATAGGTATGCCCCTCTTCCTCCGTGTAGATGCCATGGTCATACCATTCCCAGATAAATCCTCCCTGAAGACGGGAATGTCTGCGGTACATATCCTGGTATGCCTTAAGTCCTCCGGGACCATTTCCCATGGAATGTCCGTATTCACACATTACATGAGGCTTCTCGCCCTTCACTTTGTACTCCGCGATCTCCTGTAAGCCCTTCAGGCGCGTATACATCGTAGAGTATACATCTGTTACCTCTGCTTCCGAATCTCCTTCATAATGTACCAGCCTTGTCTGATCCAGATTCCTGATCGCTTTTGCCGCACTGCGGAAATTGCATCCAAAGCTGGATTCGTTGCCCATAGACCACATAATGATACAAGGATGATTGCGGTCACGTTTCACCATGCGCACGCTTCTGTCCACATAAGAAGCTTCCCATTCCGGATCATCCGTGATCCATTCATAGTTTTCTACCCACTCAAAGCCATGGCATTCCAGATCCGCCTCATCAATAACATATAATCCATATTCATCACAGAGATCATAGAAGTATTCATTCGCAGGATAATGTGAGCAGCGGACAGCATTGATATTGTGCTTTTTCATTAAAATCACATCTGACTTCATCTGTTCATAGCTGACCACACGGCCTTCCTTGGGATTATAATCATGATGGTTGATTCCATTGAGCAATATCACCTTATTATTTACCCTGAAATTCCTGCCTTTGATCTCAATCTTCCGGAAGCCTGTACGCACTCTGGCTTCATGACCATCCACCCTGACTATGACTGTATAGAGTTCGGGCGTTTCTGCTGTCCAAGTCTGCACATTTTCCACGAAGGCTTTCACATGTGCATGACACTCCTTTGTCTCAAACACGCCTTCTGCGATCCGGACGCCTTCTTTTTCCAGCTGCCATGTACCGGTGCACTCTTCCTTCTTCGTACGAAGCTCCATGGATAAAATACCATTCCGGTAAGAAGCATCCAAATCTCCGTTTACGCAACAATCCATAATGGCATTTTTCGGTTCATTGATCAATTCAACATCCCGATAGATGCCGGACAGCCACCACATATCCTGATCCTCCAGATAGGTTCCGTCTGACCATTTATATACACGTACTGTGATATCATTATCTCCCTCAGATACATAATCTGTAATATCAAATTCACTGGGGAGGCGGCTTACCTTGCTGTAACCAACGTATTCTCCGTTGACCCATACATCAAACGCGCTGTCTACACCATGAAACCTGAGCACAGTATCATTGGCAAGCCATTCCTTTGTCAATACTACGTTTTTCTTATAAATGCCTGTCGGATTCTGGCTCGGTACATATGGCGGATGAATCGGGAAGAGATATAGTACATCTGTATAATGCATCGCATCATATCCACGAAGCTGCCATACAGACGGAACATCAATTTCATCCCATCCGTCAGTGCCGGCATTCATAAACCCTTCCGGAGACAGCTCCGGAGCCTCTAAATATAAAAATTTCCATTGCCCGTTTAATGAGATTTTTTCTGAGGTGTCCTCATAAAATGCTGCCCGGGCTTCCCGTCTGCCTATGCCTGTAATCGTATGGTCTTCCCATCTCTTTTTCACTCGCTGCTTCATATCAGTTCTCCTCATCCTTGCTTTATTTAATGGAACCGCTGGTTCCCTCCACGATATATTTCTGGGCAATAATAAATATAATGATCGGCGGCACGATCATTATGATCGTAATACACAGCATCGGAATGATCTGCATCGTATGAACTCCTTTGAACTGGGCAAGTCCAAGTGCCAGTGTATATTTGCTTCTGTCCTGTAAGAAGATCAAAGGTCCAAGGTAATCATTCCATGCAGTGATCATATTAAGCACACCGACCAGGATCAGAGAAGGTCTTAAAATAGGCATGAAGATTTTCCAATAAATCTGAAAAGAATTAGCACCGTCAATACGTGCTGCTTCCTCAAAATCCTTAGGAATGCCCATGAGGAACTGTCTCATCAGGAATATATAATAGGCGGAACCAAACCACGCCGGAACAATCAAGGGTTTCAATGTATTGATCCATCCAAACATATTGAATTCCATATACTGCGGAATCATCGTAACATCCCACGGGATCATCATTGTCGAAAGTAAAATCATAAACAAGACATTTTTGCCTTTGAAATTAAATCTTGCAAATCCATACGCAACAAGGGAGCATGACAGAACCTGTCCGATCGTCGTTCCTACCGTAACCAGAACAGAATTGAGGAAATATCTGCCAAAAGGCTGTGAATTCCAGGCATCCGCAAAATTTTGGAATCTCCATTCTGACGGAAATAATTTCGGTGGGAACGCAATTGCTTCTGCTTCTGTCTTAAATGCAGAAAACAGCATATATATAAATGGTGACAGGAAATAAATCGCTACCAGTCCTAAAAGAATATAAATGACAGTCTTTGAAACCTTTGACATTTTCATAATCTATTTCCTCCCTTTCTTTTTCTTGGCTCCGCCTGCCTCTGTTTCATAGAACACCCACGCGGAAGAGGATTTAAATACTAACGCTGTTAAAATCATGATGATCACAAACATCACCCATGCATTTGCACTCGCGTAACCCAGCTTATGATGCTTAAATGCATTGTTGTATGTCATAAGTCCATAGAAATATGTTGACTTTAAACATATTTTAGTTCAGAATAAAAGGCAGAAGATACAGAGATTTGTATGTTACAACAGAGAGGAAGTATATAATATGGCATTTGGAAAAAAGACAGACAGAGCCGGTCTGCAGGCCGTTCTGGAATTGAAAAATGTAGATTATTCAAAAGATCCGGAGATACAGCAGCTGTATACCCGTCTGGTGAACGGACGCAGCCAGTTCGGTCAGATCTTGGCAAAGAATGCATCCGCATCGTTACAGATCGCAGAGGTTGTGGACGCCTTAAAAGATTATAATTCCAAGATGGAATCTGTTTCACAGCAGATTGCACAGGCATCGGAGGACGCTACGCAGTCTGCGTCAGAAAGTTCGCGTGTGGCAGGGGAGGTTTCCAACCAGCATGAGGAACTGACCAATACGATATTGTCTGCATCGGAAGAATCTGCAGCGATTTACAAAAATATCGAAGAGGGACAGCAGGAGCTGACGGCTATCCGCGATCTGTCTGATAAGACGATCAGTGAATCAAGTACCATGAAACAGAATATGGAGAAGCTTTTTGATATTATCAGTAATATGAATGAAGTCATTGAAGGGATCAATTCCATTTCCAGCCAGACCAATCTGCTGGCACTGAATGCATCCATCGAGGCAGCCCGTGCAGGAGAAGCCGGAAAAGGATTTGCAGTAGTTGCGGAAGAGATCCGTAAACTTGCAGAACAGACCCAGAACATGACAGCCAACATGAGTGAGTTCGTGGAGCGTATCAAAGAAGCATCCGCAAAGAGTTCAGATAGTGCAAACACCGCGGTGGAGGCACTTGGGGATATGAGCGAGAAGATTAATTCTGCATGGGAGATCAATGATGCGAACCAGAAGAGTGTGGGAAAGATTTCCGATTCCATCAGTTCCCTGGCAGCTGTCAGCGAAGAGATTTCAAGTTCCATGGATGAGATGGCAAATCAGGCGAACCATATCCAGCAGCAGTGTGAGCAGCAGCAACAGGATGCGCAGAGACTGGAAGAACTCCGGGAGAATTTAAAAGACGCAACAACACCGGCATACCAGATATTGGATGATCTGGAGAATGCAAAGCAAATTGCCGGAGAGATGAAGAAAGATGTATTTTATAATACAGAGGCTGTATAGTAGCAACTGGCATCCTTATTATAAGAATATTAAAAATATCAATTTGCCATATAGCGCAGGAAATCAGACAGGGGTTGTCACACGGTGACAGCCTCTTTTTTCCCTGTTCGCGGAGAAAGGAGAAAAAATGGAAGCAACGGAACAGTTTTTGCAATGGGTGGAGGAATCGGGCAACATTGTATTTTTTGGTGGAGCAGGGGTATCGACCGAGAGCGGAATCCCGGATTTCCGTAGTGTGGATGGTTTGTATAATCAACAGTATAAGTATCCGCCGGAGACTATTTTAAGCCATAGTTTTTACCGGCAGAATCCGGAA
>OHYU01000715.1_pt1 | contig 15556 bp, 20 predicted proteins | sample 1580331 | NCBI WGS metagenome assembly OHYU01 (sample SAMEA3882519, study PRJEB24775) | human gut metagenome | biome: human-associated habitat; feature: intestine environment; material: feces | place: Netherlands | collected 2009/2010
ATTTTGCATTACCACGCAGGTAGTCCAGAAGTTCATCGATGGCGTCATCAAGCGAGAACTGCACCTGCTGCCTCAAGCGGTTCACACGCTCTGCGCTTGCTGGAGCCACGTTCTGATTGCTCACCACGCCGAAACCATTATCGGTGAGCACCAGGTCAAGGTGTGGGACCGCCATCTTGTAGGCGACAAGGCACACCATCCGCTTGCACAGGTTAAGCAATGTCAAGTCTTGGTCACGAGCATCGTAAAGGTCACTACCGAGCAGACTCTTAACGTCTCCCTCAGCCTCCTCAAAGTACTCCGCTATGCGCTCAAACAAGTCTTCGGTTGGCATCACCGCACTCGGCACATAGTATTCAAAATTTTCACGCGTCATTGTCATTATTGTTATCGTTGGTTCAACGAAATCTTTTTGGCATCAGTCTTCTGGTCGAGAGTGGTGAGCATGATGAGCGGCACATCAGGGACAACCTTGTCTTGCCAGCCGTTGTAGAAGATAACCACCTGGTGAATCTTCATCATGATATCATGCCACGACTTCTCGAGCGACTGCTTCAAGGTGAACAGCTCACGCTTATCGCTGCCGCTGTTGTTGCTTTGACTCTTGCCCGGTGTGGCACCAACGAGGTTCGGGTGGATGTTGTCGCCATAGCAAGTCATGTTGGCGGCTTCTTGAATGTCTTCGCTCCAGTCGCCGCCTTCCTTGCTCGCGTCTATCACGTTGATGCGCACCATGCGGTTTTCTTTGCCGTTGGGGTCGATATAGTACCCCGTAATCCACACCTTGCCACTGTTCTCGATGCCAGCCACGAAGTTCTTGATATTCTCCTTCTCCTTCTTGATTCGCTCGGCTTGCTTCAGCGGGTCGGTGATGTTCTCCTCGTCACAGATGTTATACCAGTAGTCGCGGTGTACTTCCACCTGATATTTCACCGAGGCGTGGTTGCGCAGCTTCGCTTTCTTGCCGGTGCCGATTAGTTTCTTGATGTCGAACCAGTCGCCACGGAAGATGGCGGTGTAGTACGGCACAGGATAATACTGAAGCCCGGGGGTCGGGAAGCGCATCAGCACGGCAAACTTGCGGTTCTTGGTGCGCTCCTTGGTTATACCATCCCAACCAGGGGCACGACCCATCAGCACCTCGAGGTGCCCGAGAGGGTCTTTCTCGTCGAGAAGCTGAATCACCTCGATGTCTTTAGGCTCCAAACCGCGTTCACCGCGCCAGTTGGCGTAGAACACATGGTTGATGCGCCCCCTGCTGTCTGCCTTCTCAAAGCGGCAGTAGCACGCCTCTTTGTGGCGCACCTGCACAATCTTCTTGCCGTCGCGGCTCATGATAATCACTGCCACGGAAAAGAAGAAATACTTCATGTCGGTGGCTTGCTCCAAAAAGAACTCCGGCAGAGAGTTTTGAAACATCCATCGGCTTATTTCCGCGTCGGTGGTCGGTGCGCCGGTATTTGGGTCGTTGTAGCGCAAGCCGTTGCCGTAGCAGGTCAGCACGTTGAACAGTTTGTTCTGACTCATAATCTCATCCGCGCCAATCAGCCGAATCATTTCAAACGGCAGCTGGTCATCGCCACCAAACGGAACGTACCGATACTTCCCGCCGTATCCGGGCACGTTGCGCACCGAGAGCAGTCCGTCCTCGTCAAAGATGTCGGCACTCGAGCCCACCTCGCTCATCAGCGCTGCCACCTTGCTCTTGCCCACGGTGAATATCTCACTCTTGGGCAAAGTAAAATCATCTTTTCTCATCGGTATATCGTCATATTGTTAATCTCAAATAGGGTCACGTCGCGGAACTCTCGCACCAGACCGCTCTCCGGCAGGCGTATGCGGTGAGTGCCTTTGCGCCAGTGGCCGCCGATGCAGGTCACGCCCTTGTATTCAAGGATGTCGCCTGTGCTCAGTTTCCACACGCGCAGGTCACAAGGATAGCCCGCTTCAAGCAGCACAATGGCATCCTTGATGTGAATCACGCCCTTGTTAGTTGTAGGTTTCATCGAATGTGTCGTCAAATAGTTTTGGAGTACGCACCGGCACCAGGCGCGCGCTCACCAGCGAGCTGCGCCGCCAAGTCACCGTCATGTCGGAAATGTCGCTGTCAGCAGTGGTGTGCTTCACTTCTACCGCGGTCACCACCACCTCGTCGCTCGCCACACCATGTTCGAGCAGCACCACGTCGCGGCTACGAGCCAAATCGCGCGTCAGCGCCACGCCGCTGGGGCGAAGCGGTCCGGTCCAACACTTCATCATGTCGGTCTCCTCCAGGTTATACAATCGCAGGCTGCCGTTCACCGGTGCCGTCTCGCGGGTGTACTCGGGTGCGCGCTCGGTCATGCCGCAAAAGTACACCGCCTCCCATGCGCCGAAGGCGTTGCGCATGAGCATTGCCACCTCGGCAGTGGGCAGCTTCCGCACGCGATAGGCGGCGCGGCGCTCGCCGCAGGTCACAGTGTAGCCCACCAGTGTGCCCAGGGTAGTGTCCGCCATCCGAGCCGCGCTTACGTCAACCTCGGTCACCGCTCCGGTGGTCAAGCCCGAAGCCAACGTGTGGCTCGATGTCACCACCTGTGTGCCGTTCCAGTACAGAGCCACCGCCACCACATCGGGCACGGTAGCCTCAATGGGCAACAAGGTCAGCAGTTCCTTGCGCCCCAATGCGGTGTCGCGCTCGGTCATCACGGTGGTTAGGAAGAATGATGGAAGGAAGTCGGCGGCAGTCTCGGTAACGGCGATGCGGCTCTGCACCACATGCACCGTCTTGCTCACGCCGCCTACCGTGATAGTGAATGTCGCCGACACTGAAATAATCAGCGGCGAAAGCAGCTTGTGAAGGTGATAAACCCGCACCACACCATCCACCGGGATATAAGTGCCGGATAGTAGCACCGCACCATCGGCGGCGGTGATGCGCACCTCCACATTGCCGACAGAGGTCACCTCTATCACATCAAGCTCGCTCACAAAGTGCCATAAGCCTATGTCGTTGAAATTAATCATACCGCAAAGTTATGGGGTTGTTCGTTATGATAAAAAGACGGATTAATAGCCGACATCGTATGTTTTTTCTGCTTCTCGGTCATTACTTGCCTCCTTTCTTTTCATATTCTTCTTTAGTGATTTCTTTGTCGTCATCATCGTAGTAATGAACATCGTGTCCTGGGCAACCGCCACAGAAGTAGTCAAAATCCGGGCATTTATCTTCATCACACAAAGGCAATACCTTATGACCTTTTTCAATATGGTCATAGAGATAGTTTCGAGCTTCTTCATCGGACAGCTCTCTACCTTTGTCGACAATAAGACCTGCCATTGATTTGCGCCTGAATTGGTATAGCATACCACGAATATTGACGCACATATGTATATGTCCTGTTATTTTTTTCATCTCTCGCCTCCTTTCGGAAATAGGTCGCTGACGTATGCCCAACGGCTAACACCAATAGTTTCTGCATAATCTTTCCAATTGGCATATGCATTATCAATGTAAAACCATTCGACAACCCATTGACTATTATCTAAGCCATCGCACAATACAATATATGTACCTTTTGGCTCTTCACTCGCATCGTGCCATACATTGGCAGGATGCTTTTCTGCCCACTCTACTCCGTGTAAGAATGCATTATAACAATTAATATCATCGTAGTAATGCTTCTTTGCTTCGCTTGTTATTTGTTCTTCTCTGTTCATTTCTTTTGTGTTAATGCTTTTATTTCATCCTCGGTTTTTCCATCTTTGATAAGTGCGATGATTCGGTCACGTCCGAGTTTTCTGTATGCCAACTTTAGTGATTTGAGAATGAGGTCGGCTGGTTCTCCCGACTCGATTGCTTTCTCCTTACCTTCTTTCTCAGCTATAGTGCTGCACTCAAAAATGTCTTGGCCAAGTTTGTCGACGATGATGTATTTGCGTCCTGCAAACGTAACACCGCCAAAGTAGCGGGCGACGCTTAATTGGCTATTCGCCCAAAACTCTTCGGTCATAAGGAGTGGGTAGTTGGTGTTCATAAATATCTGAATTTTTGTAAGTGAATAATAGCAAGTGGTTACGAGAAATATAGGTTTTTATATTAATACCCGTCCTCGTAGTAGTGAATGCTGTCTTCGAGGGTCTTTAATTGAGCCTCGCGTTGTTGCTCGATCAGCGCACGATTTACACGGAGCAGCGAGTCGACGTTGTGCAGTTCAGTCTCATACCGTTGTCGAGCATGGTCTATAGCCATACACATCAACAACACTCCAGCGACTGAAATCAACAGACACACGAACCCGATTATACAAACATTTCTCTCTTTCATGCTAGTTGTTATTTTTGATATAGTTACCTATAGCCGACTTATCACGAAGCTCGGCGATGAATCGTTTCACACTTGGGCAGTGAATAGGGTGCTGCCTTCGGCTGTCGCGTTTGCCACATGCCGTGCAATAGCGACACAGCACACGAGCAAGCACGCTGGAGCGACGGCAAAAAGCGTCTCATCTTTTCTTCTTTGCATCGCTGTACATTTTATAGTCATCACTGAGACACTTGCGCCAACGTCGCTCATGCGACAGCACTGCAACAAACACGGATGTGGCGATAACGACCGCAACAAGGACGAGAAGCAGCACCAGTCCAATCAATATCTTCAATATTATGCTCATAATAAAGGGATTTTAGGATTACAAAGATATAATATATTAACGAAACCAAAAATAATTTATTGGTTAAAATTGACCATAAAGGGTGCCAAGTGTCACCACGAGGCACCCAGTGAATGGTCAGATTTGATTATTGATCGTCATCTTCGTCTCCGATGGGTTGCATGAGCCACTCGGGGTAGGTCTGATTGCTACCGCCCAGGGAGTAGCCGTTGAGCACCATCAGGCGCGAGATGTCGTTAAGGCTCACGTCCACGATGTCGCACAGAGCTGCACGGATGGTTGCAGATGACTTGTTGAATGCGCCGTTGTCATCGTCGCCCGGCATAAAGTTGCGCAGCCACATCGCCACAGGGATAATGTTGTCGCCAAAGCCCACAGCTTCGGGTTCGTGGATAAAGCCTTCCAGATTTTCGAGATATTCTTTGCTGTTCATAGTTTAGTCCTCCTTGATTGATGTTATTTTTTTAAAGTCTTTAGAAATGTAGGCCACAGTGCCATCCTTGGTGATGGCAGAGCGGAACTTGCGGTCGCCGAGAAAGTCGCCAAGGTATTCCCAGTGGAGCCGGCCGTAGTTGTATGTCCACATCGCCACAGTGCCGTATTCGCAGGCCAGCGTGTTGCCCAGCCGTCTGGCTTCGGAGAAGTCGGAGAGGTGGATTTGGAAACTGTGGCCCTCCATATCGAAGCGGAAAACAATCTGCCTGCTCATAGTTCACCTCCTTTCGCTATTTCGAGGGTCATCCACACCGATAGATGAATGCCCCACGCCGCCACGGCAGCCACCATCACGGCGGCATACTCGCCAGTAGCGAGCCAAGGCAGGGCGCAGACCATCGCCACAATGCCCAGGGCAATGTTGAAGCCCATCGAGGTCACACACTCAAGCGCTTTTCTGGCAAGCGCATTTGCCAGCCCCACATCAGGGGCAACTCGTGTTGTCGGGGTCAATGAAATTGTGTTCATTGCAACGTTTGTTTAGCATTATAAGCAGAAAAACGGCTGCCATTATCCCGTCGCTAAACAAACGTGAAAGTACCCCCGAGGAGCAAAAAATCACTGGATAAGGCAGCCGTATATTTTACGAGGCTGTTATTGGGCATAAAAAAAGCCCACCACGATGTAATTTGTGAGCAGTAAACCGATGCTCGACGGGTGGAACTATGTCCACGTTTGTTTAGCTATGGCGAAATTACATCAAAATTTCCACACCACCAAAAAAATCCGCAAAATTTTTTGCGGATTGATGGGAGCATGGGGTTGATGGGGTGAGGACTATGTGGGCTGTTTTGCTAATAATGCCCTTTGTAAATAGCATTTGCCATCTTGATTCTCAACAATCTTTGAAACACTTAACATATCAATTAGTATCATATAACAATGATGCAGACTCAACACATTGTCTTGTAAATCTTGATTTGACTCTAAGTCCGCAACATTCAAGCCTGCTTTTCGACAATCATCTTTTGATATGTGCCGAGAGAGAGAATAACTGTTATTATGATCGAGGAACGCATTTTTTATGTTCTCTATATCAACAGATGGATTAACTTCTTGAATCCACTTTGTGGCAAGTGTTTCAGACCATTTCAAAGCATCTTCACATGCTGTCAAAAAGGTTGGGTTTAATTTACCTATTATTGTTTGCCATAAACCTAAAGAAGCAGGATTATTTCTAACTTCTTTAACCGCCCTCTTAAATTCATCAATAACAGCTTGACAAGCGACACCTCCCATTTGCGGATCAATAGGGCCCAGTGAAGATTGATGCCCCATAATGATTTCTTTACAAGACATAGCTATCATTGTGCCAGCAGACATCGAAATCTGAGGGACGATTGCACGAATGTCATTATTGAACATTCTCTTCAGGTATGTAACGATGCTTTCGGTAGCCGCAATATCACCACCAGGAGTGTGAAGAATCAAGTCAAGTCCTTTGGTTCGATCTAATTGGTGAATCGCATTCATGAAAGCATTTTTATCGTTATCGTTTATATCAACATTAGGTGCACCAGGATGTTTAAGCCATCCTGAGTAATATGTTATTACATTCCTACCTGTGATGGCCGATATACTTTTTAAATAATTATGACGCAATTCAGTCAATTTGACCAGAGGTTGTGTATGGGTGTTAACTTGGTCAAAAATATCACTCCAACCTGGCATTATTGTACGAATGAAATTTGTTGAACATTAGAATATGTATGAGTCTCATACTTAGAATGGTCATACAGAGAGAAAATCTCAAAAGGTCGCAAAGGATCAGAACCCGATGTAGCCACCTCTTTGCTTTCGCCAATAAATTGTGCAAATTGCTCGCTCAACGGCAATTCAGTATCATTCACAATGGGTTCAATAGCATCATTTTGTAATTTTGTTGCCATAGTCGTTTTTTTAAAATAACGGATTATACCATCAATTATTATGATTCGCATGACGATATCAAGCAAACAAAGGTAAGCACAATAGATTAATTAATCATATCATTTAACAATTAATTAAGAATATTTTACACTTGTGTGTTTAAAACGCTAACTTAAAACCCATCATAGATGGAAGGAGCTTTTGGGGGGCACATAGTCGGGCGAGATTCTTTTGAGAATAGCTTTGTAGGCTTCGGTCAGCATCTTTCCGAACTCGTTGTGATGGTACACGGCATCTGTATAGTGTCCGTCTTTGCCGCGACGCATTTTGGTGATGCCATGCTCTGCGATGTTTTGTATCGCTTCTGACGATATATTGTAATAAACAACGACCCTATAGTGGTAAAACTCCATGATTACTCTGGTGATTGGGCTATGGCCTATGCTGTCGGTCACATGGTTGAAAGCCCCACACACAAAAAAAATCCGCATTCCTGCGGATTTATGTTGTAGAGAATAATTTGAGCAGGGCTATTGACCAACAGTGAAAACAGAATCGGTTTTTATTGTTTCCATCAAATTGATAGGTGGGAGTACAACTTCCTCAATCAAGCTCCCTTGGGTCTTGGTAGCGATAACACCACGCGCGGCACCAACCGAGATGGTCGCCATATATCTGCAAAAGTATGCTTCTACAGTAAGTTGCGTTTTATCCTCATTGTATAGACTCTCAAATATTGAGGGTTCTATAGAGAACACACACGAAAGCTTCAAATCAATCAGTTTGTCAGCACCTTTAGTAAAAACAAACGAGCTAAAGCATCTGATACATTTGAGGTCAAAATTTGCTTGAAACGAGAAAGAGGTGTTTATGCCCAGCTTTTCCTTTTCATCCAATTGTTGTGGTTGCATTTTGAAGTTTTCAACTGCTACCTGAACAATGCGGTAAGCAATAATTTTCTCTGGTTGTGCCATAAGTTATGCTGCTATTTCAAAATCATAATCACAAGTAGAAGTTTTGACACCTTCAACTACACGAGAGGATGTAGAAGGTGTTTTGCTCTTATACCAACTACCAATACTCCTCTGCCCGAATGCGAGTGTCAACGTCTCAGTAACAGAATAAGAGTTTGCGCAGACAACATGTGCTGCATTAGACAATTTGAATAACTTTTCGTTGTCAGTGAACAATGGAGCGTCATCGCCATACACCTTGCACATCTTATCATTAAAGGCGAGAGCATCGCGATGGAAGTCTTCATCGTTGCCATATTGAGGCGGGTACACAAGATCAATCAAAATGGTTCTAAACCTCTCGCTATACTCAAACTTTATTGTCAACCAAGTATAGGCGCGAACCATATCATTAGCCCAATCTTTAATTGTTTTTTCCATAATCATCAGCTGATTTTCTTTTTAAACTGTGAATCAAGTGTAGAACAAAGTCTGACTGCAAGGTCTCTTGCGTCAATACAATCTTCTACCGTAAAAGTGGCGTCGGTATAATCAGCCATTTTTCTCTGCTTCTTAAGCATATCAAAAGAGTACTTGAAATTTCTCTCATCTTCTCGCTTCATTTCAAGACGATTTTGGATTTCAAGTAGTATACGTTCATGCGATCCTGATTTTTCGTTTGAATCTTGTTGTTCGTATGTATAAGGACGAGTAACTAGGTGAGCGAGTATATATTTCATATACTGGAACACTGCATAATACGAACAATGAATGCTTGCAAAGCATATTGACGCGTCATTCGCATCAATTATTCTTTGCGCAGCGACCAAGTTATTTTTAGCTTTATTTATCATGCTTTATGTGACAAATCGCCGTGCAAAATTAAGCACTATCTATCAATCAAACAAAGAATTTTAAGAAAATTTTGCACTTTATGCTTTAAAACATGTTTCAGAAGCCGTCGCGGATGGAACGGTCAGTGAAAGTCAACGGTTGAAGATGGGCCATAGCGGCTCAGGTTCTTTCAAAGCCTCATCAAGCGCGGCATGAAGCGAGGCTATCCGCTCTGGGTAGCGCTTCAGCGCAAACTTCATCGCTTGTTTATAAATCGGTTTGCTAACAGCACTCATCTTCGGCTTGTCAACGCAAAGCACAAACTGCGGTTGGTTGGCACTATTATAGGAGAAATCTGTAAACCATACACGCACCACACCATCCCTGACCGAAATCTGGAATGAATAATACATGTCGTCGCTCGCCGCCGCAAGGAAGATGTTTTTGATCCGCACATAGTCCTTGAAACTGTCTTTAGGGCCGATAAACACAATGCGGTCATCCTCCACATCAGTCTCGGTAAATGCCCATGCCATGTCGCGACGGCTGTGCAACCATGTCTCCACCACTTCGGCAAGCTCCTCTTTGGGAACGCCATTATAATAAAAGGTGCTATCGATGCGCAATGGCACATCTTCGGCCCATGACGGCAGGGCGAAGCACGCAACCAACAATATATTAACGATGAATCTGTACATAGAAATAACGATTTAGACGGTGCAAAGATAACTCTAATTTTTAGAGTGCGCAAATTCTGTGCCAAAAATTTAGGCTGCCAAGCTTCACAGCCAGACAGCCCAAGTATGGTTATTTCTATGTAGAATAGTACGTTGCAAAGGTAAAGAATATTTTTGAGTTATCAACAAGATATTTTAGATTTCAACAATTTATTAACATTGAGCAAAAAAAAGCCTCTCGGTGTGAGAGGCTTGTGGGTTAGGCGTTGTTGTGCTGGAAAGCGGTAGCGGCGAGAAATATGCCGCCCACCACCTTTGCGCCCATCTCCTCGAGATACTCAACCATGTTGCTGAAGCTCTTGCCCTTGGTAATCACATCGTCGAAGATTATCACCTTGCGTCCGTTGAAGAAACGGCTGTTGAACTTCAAGACTTGCACCTTAGAGATAGACTTGCACACCTTGTGCTCGTGAATAGCGAGGCGTTCACCCTCTACCTTGATGTACTTGTAGGCGTTAGCCATCTGCGTTGCCTTGCACACCTCTTGAGCGAATTGCTCTTAGCGCATCTGTGTTCTCTCCTCGCTGCTTGCAGGTATGCATACGAAGGTACAGTTTTCGAGGTCAGGCATCGACTCGTCGAGTGTTGTGCTAACCCACTTGGCGACCTCTGATGAGATGGTGGTGTCGCCGTCTTTGAATTTCCACACTTTTTTGCGGATGCCCCAAGCCTTGCCATCAGCCTTAACGGTGGTAGGGATGTAGGTGTAGCGAGCTGCCATGAAGATGTTGTTACTGTTCTCAAATTCGGAAGTGTTTGAAATGTGTACCATAACATAGAAATTTTAGAGTGAATAATTTTTTATTTACACTGCCACGTGACGAGCAAAGAGCGAGATTGCCGGCAAGGTTTTCCAAGTCTAAATACTACCCGCAGGGATGGAGATTTCGACTGAAACAGCGCCTGACCTTGCATATCGAGCCAAGCCGTAACTTTGCGGTGTAAAAGAAAAAATGACGCTCAAAATTTGTTATGGCACACTCACACACTTTCGATGAACAATGGCACATCCGGCAGCTTGCCACACCACCCACCACACGGGCGGCAAGGCTTGGCACGCAGTGTGGAAATACAGGCAACAACCGGCAAGCAAAGCTGGTGCCGACACCCACGTATGCCCGACCAGAAACCCTTTGTATGAATGCCGGAGAGAGAACCGCGCCGAGTAATTGCCAAGAGGTGATTACGCAGATGGGAGCCAACAAGACAAGGTCGAAGGGGTGAGCGCGAGAGGGGTTGCAAGTTCTAAGATGCAAGTCCGTTCAAACTCCACTCTAACGGTTGCAAGATGATTATGACGATGTGACAAGGGCAAGAGCCACGGTGGTTGAGTATCTCGAGGAAATGGGCAGGTAGTGGGCAGCACCACCGCCACCGCTGCACAACAACTGTCACCGCCCACCGAGAGGCTTTGGCGAAACAAAGGTGGCGATACCATCACTGGCACCGCCACCTTCAAGTTACTATATAAATATGAAGTTTAAATATCGGATTGCTTAACTATCGCTTGGGATTGTTCTTCATCCGCTGGTACCGTTGCCACGAGCGGTCAAAGCCCCGCTCGCCGTCCATTACCATGAACGACTCAATGCCGTCGGCAAGGCGTGCGTTGAGTTCGTTGATGGCATCGGTCTGCCTCTCCATGGAGGCTGCCACCATCACCATCGATGTGTCGTGCTGTTCGGCGGTGCGTTGCTGGCTGGCAGTCATGTCGCCGAGTATGGCACCATGTCCGATGGCACGGCTCACATCTTCTCGAGTGAGCGAACCCACTGTGTTGTTGCGCTGCGCTTGGTCTATCAGACGAAGCACAGGAAGCAACTGAGGATTCGACACAGCGTTATGGTTCGCCACGAACTCATTGGCGTGCACCACTCCGGCTTCACGGCGGTTGTTTGGATCACGGCTCGTGAAGCCACCTTCGTAGTAGCCCATCTGCTGCGCTTGGTGCGACTTCTTGATGGTGGCGATTTGCAAGGCACCAGCCGCGAGAGCCATACTGGCAGCAATCGGGGCAAGAAGGTAACCAATCATCGGCACTTGCGCTGCGCTGGAATAAGCATTAATCGCAGCCAGTGCTGTCGATGCCACGGCTTGCGCCATCTCGATGACCATAGCACGTTTATCATACTTGGTCTTAATCTTAGCGATCTCCTTCTCTTTCTGTTCTTCCAGTTGCTTTCGTTTCTTCTCATTGTTGCCTGCTGCTTCGATTTGTGCGTCATAACTCTTCTCCACCTTTTTCACCTCAAGGTCACGGCAGGCGTTGGCGTAGTCGGTATACGACTTGATACCGGCATTCATCACGGCAAAGGCTGATGCCGCCATCGCGGCGATGTTTTTCAGCTTATCGGGCAGTGTACTGCCTAAGTTGTCAAACCCGGCTTTCCACGTTTCTACAAGGTTCGCAACCATTGTACCCCACTCGCTACCTTGGTTGCCGATGAGCTGCATAATCTTGTTGTGGTAGTTCTGCACAATCTGCCACTTTCGGTTCTCGTAGTCCTCTTGTGAGATAAGCCATAACCTGTGTGCATCCTCAAGTGCTTTAAGCTGCAGTTTGTAGGTGTCCTTGGCATCGTCGAAGTCTTGATTCTTGGCTTTTGTTCCTGTATTAGAGTTTACCTCGTCTCGATACTTCTTCTCGATGGCGGCACGAGCTTCCTGGTATTCTTCATCATTGATCAGTTTTTGGTCGTAGAGTTGCTTTGCAACGCGCAGCTCTGCATCCATACGGACCTTTGCGCCCTGCTGCGAATATATGTATAGCCAAGCAGACAAGTTTTGCTCCAACTGCTTGCGTTGGCGCAGTTTCTCTGATTGCTTCGCCTTTTCCAGAGCGAGTTCCGCATCAGCCCGTTCCTTGGTGTTCTCGACAGTCAAGTCACGCACTTTCTCAAGATACTCGATGTCAATCTTGGCGAGTTCATTGTCCAGAGCCTGCTGATTATGGAAGATTTCAGAATCAGGCTCATAATAGCGCATCTGAGTCGCCATTTTGTCGGCATCGCGTTGTTGTTCTATAGACCGCTTCTTGCGCTCAACCATTTCCTTGTCGTGCTTTGCCTCGTCATCAGCTTGCTTGGTGCGCACATCGGCAGCTTCCTTCGACTGGTCCTGTCCATATTTCTGATACACAGCCAGCACATCGTCATAATATTGCTTGGTACGATTATATTGTTGGTCAACATAATCATCGTAAGACTTCAGCTCCCCTTTACGGTATTGGTTATTGAGTTTCGTCAAGGCATCGTTTTTATCGGCGGTCAAGGTTTCAATTTCAGCCTTCATCTTTTTGAGGGCATCATCCTCGTCGTTGGTAGTAGGAGTATTGCCACCGCCGCCATTGTGAGAAGGAGATGATGGGGTACCACCACCTCCACCATGTGTGTAGGAGATATTAGTGGTTTTGGCATTATCGCCACCGCCAGTGAGCAAGCCTGAGACACCTGGTATTTTAGCGAGGCGGTCATTGGAAGTTTTAAGATCTTTTATCTGACCATTAGCTTTTTCTATATTCCTATTGGCAATCTCCTGTTGCTTAGTATTATCACGAATAGTTTCCGATAATTGTTGTTCACCATGAGTTTGCACCCCTGCGGGCATAAAAGCATGCTGTGCTGAGTTGCGGTCATTATTCTGACGCTGCTGTTCACGCGCATTAACCGCACGGACACCGGCATTATGAGCCCACGCCTCATTGCGACGAACCTCGTCTTCAAGATCAAGAATCTTTTTCTCATTCTCTTGTATTTTCTCTGCAGCTGCACGAGCTTTAGCATTAGCTATTATAGATAATGTCAACTTATCATAAGCAGATTTTGCTTTACCGGCCATAATAGCCTCATTAGAGAAATTAGAGAAGATAGCAGGATAGAGCGACTGCATCTGTTGTGCTGCACTGATGCGGTTCTTGCGAGCTGCGGTTTCGTCAGTAGCCGACTTATAAAGTGCCTTCAAACGTGTCAGTTCATTGGATGAATACCGATTTGAAGCCTCATCAATATTTGATATTGAGTCAATCCATTGGCGATGCTCCTCTGCAAGTCTTTTAGCCGCTTTGCGGTTATCATCGACGCTTTGCAACAATGAGATAAGACCACCGTAAAGAGCAGTCACACCAGCGATGGCAAGTCCCCATGGTGACAGTTTTAGCGTTTGATTAAGCAAAACAGTTGCCGCACGAGCTCTCACCATATTGCCTGTGAGAGCATTGTATGCCGCACTGGCAGCGAGTACGACTACTCTCCGAGTGGCGAGCAGAGCATTAGCAATTTTGTCAACTGCCGCGTCAGTTATTTTAGCAATAGTATTGGCTTTGACTGCTGCAGTATATCCAATAATTGCCAAGGTCAAAGTTATGATTAGAGTCTTGTGATTGCCGATAAAAGATATAAGTCCAGACAGCACGTGCATCATGGCACTGGTGCCAGTGATGGCGTATTTCATAGCCGGGGCAAGTTTTTGCCCCAGTTCTACAGCCATTTCGTGGAAGCCTTTCTTGGCTTTATCGAGTTGAGCCTGAACGGTGTTGTTCTGGACATTATACTCTTTTGTGACAGACGTACCCTCTTTGAAAGCCACGTTGGCCGCCTGTTGTTGCTGCTTTACCATGTCGATGTTACCGGCAAGAGCGGCTATGACCGCAGAGGCACGTGCGCCATCGGTGCCCATGGCATCGAACACCGGTGCCAGCACACTGATGTCGCCCAGCTCATGCAGACGTGATAGAAGCATTAGCAGCGCCTCGTTGGTGTCCTCTTTCAGCATCTTGCTGAACGCTTGCAAGTCCATGCCGGTCGCCTTGGCTATCTTTGCAGGGTCTTGGAATAGTTTCATGATGAGTTGCGACAGAGCCGTGGCACTCATCTCCACCGCCTGACCTTGCGAGTCGAGCACGGCGGCGAAGCCCATAATCTGCGGGATGGTCATGTTTGCCTGCTTACCAACACCGGCAAGGCGTTGAGCGAAGTCTGCAAGATACGGAGCCGAAGCCGTGCTGTTCTGCGACAGCTCATTGATGACCGAGCCCACCGATAGCAGCGACTGCTCCACGCCAAGCCTTTCGCGGTCTCCGAAGATGTCCGTTAGCTTCGAGAGCGTCTGTGTCGCCCCCTCACCCAGGTCATCGAGAGCCACATTGATCTGGTTCGCAGCCTTAACGAAGCCAAGCACATCATCCTGCGATTGCAGACCCAATCGCCCGGCTTCCTGAGCCAATTTGTTTAAGTCCTCTCGGCTGGTTCGTGTATCCATACTCTTGAACGCCTCGTTGAGTTTTTCCACTTCGGAGGACGTCATACCGGTGAACTTTCGCACATTTGCCATCTCACCTTCCATATCAGCATAGGCTTGCACCGCTTGGCGTGCAGTAAACACCATGCCGGTGAATGCAGCGGCAGCACTGGCGATGCTCATACCCCAATCATTCACCTTTCGATTTATGCGCGACATCATACCTTCATGCTCCCGGAGTTCGGCATCCACATTTTTTATTTCTGCTTTCACACGTTTGATGGTTTCAACGTGGCGTTTCCAAGCATCAGAACCTCGCTCAATATGATTGAGGTCCTTTTGAAGTTGGCGAAGCACCATCCGAAGTTCTTTAGGGGAAGCAGAGTTAAGTTTCTTCAATGCCGCTTCGCACTTTTGTGCGTTAGTGCGTGCGGTATTCATCTGACGACTCACTTTTTGGATGTCCTTTTCAATCTTCACGAGACCTGCAGTGTTTCCCGTGCGCTCAAATTCGGCCTTCTTTTTGTTTAAGTCAGAAAGTTTCGTTTCCAGTTCGGATAGCCTACGCTTCGCAGACTGGCTGTTAACCTCAATGTTAACTGTTGCATTTGTTGATATATCAGGCATAATCGTTTGTTTTTGTACAAAGTTAAAACAATGCGTAAGTCTATAAAAAGACTGTCACCGCTCTCATTTTATTGGCATCAATAAAATGGTCTCATTCGTGGGTCGTAGTAGTCTCTGAAACAGTGTGAAGCAGGTGTTTTAGATACGACCCACG
>OHYU01000724.1_pt1 | contig 15440 bp, 18 predicted proteins | sample 1580331 | NCBI WGS metagenome assembly OHYU01 (sample SAMEA3882519, study PRJEB24775) | human gut metagenome | biome: human-associated habitat; feature: intestine environment; material: feces | place: Netherlands | collected 2009/2010
GCTCTCAGCATTGCAGGAATATTACCCTCGCAATTCTCTTTCATGGTCTTTATATCAACAAGGGAAACTCCCTCTTTGAGATACTGTGGTAAAGATTCTACACCCACATCAGAAATGAGCACATGGCTGTAAATGATAGGGTTAATCATGGCAGGGTCGGGATTATATAACCCAATAATCTGTATCTGAGTGTGTTGGAACATTAAGTCATCAAACCCTGCTTTATAGTCTACACACTGTAATAACCCCAGACTGGTTAAATACATAATGAGGTCAATCCCCTTGTGAATGAATCTGTCTACTTTGGACATATTCACATAGTATCTAACACCACTCTCTGTCTGTCTCTGTAACACCTTATTGGTGTACATACTTCTCAAGGTCATACTAAAATCTAAAGGAACATAACCCTCTTCAAGTGCTTGTTCTTGAGTCTCAAAGTATCGTGTATGGTTATTTAATAAGTCCTCTAAGTCAATGTCTTTCTGCACTTCCCTCTTCATGGCAAGCACTGATGTATCAACACATAAAATCATTGTGTACCTCCTATATACAAAATAAGGGTAGAGGTGGAGTCTCTACCCTTTAAGTGTCTATATGTTACGGAAGAATTACTCTGCTTCGTACTCTTCTCCACAGTGCTCACAGATAAACTTCTTAGTCTTCTTCTCATACTTGAGTTCATGACCACAGCAGAAGTTTGCGTCACCGACCTCATAAGGGTCACTCGGCTCATGCTCTTCACCATCATTGTCAATGTTTCTCTTGTTGAGTTCCATGTACAGCATAAGCAGGTCATCATCAGTGTAGTCATCTCCAAGCAGGTCAATCTCTTCCTGTGTTGCATTATCTTCAATGTAAGAAGAAATGTCATCAGATGTTAAAGTGCCATCTGAATACTCTGTGATGATTTCGTCCATCTTGGCTTCAACTGCTTCTCTACGCTCGTCTGTCATATTGTCTGGATTGTTATATCCGTCTGGGTCAAACTGCTCAAAGTAGCTTGTAGCTTCAATCTCAACCTCTTCATCATCTGCACTGTCATCTGCTGTATCTGCTGTCTCTTCTGCTGTGTCCTCGTCTGCTTCTGACTCGTCTTCGTCATCATCATCTCCATCTAACTCAATGAGACCCTTGCGAAGTGCTTCTGCTAACTTAGTTACAGCGTTCTTCTTTGTAGCCTTAACATCTACATCTGCTAAAGCAGAGATAATGTCCTCTACAGGAGTGTCTTTAGCAACCTCTTCTGCCTGCTCGTCAAACTCGTCTCTGGCAGGTTCATCAGCCTGCTTCTTAGAGAGTTTCTTGCCACCAGAAAGTTTATCACTTTTTGCTGTCTTCTTTGCAGGTGTCTTCTCTTCCTCGGCAGGAGCGTCACCACTCTCTACTTCTGCTTCAACATCAAGTGCAAGGACTCTTGCCATGATTTCATCTCTTGTACCCTTGCAGTCAACACCTAAAGAAGCGGCGAACTTCTTAAAGTCATTGTACTTCATGTTGCGTAACTGCTCTTCATCAAACTTACCTGCTACTGCTACAGCACCCTCATTCTCTTCTGGTGCGTTCATAGGCTCTTCTTTCTGTGCCTTTCCCTTGGCTACAGTCTTCTTTGCAGGTGTCTTCTCTGTTGCAGGTGCTTCAACTTCACCGTTCTCAAGTGCTGTCTTGATAGCTTCAAGACCTGCGATTGTCATGTTGATACCTTTGATAATTTCTACGTTGTTCTTCATTTGAACTACCTCCATAAATATTATGATATTTTATTGTGTCAGTGATTTGTGTCTCACTTGACTGTACAAACAGTTTAACATGGTGTTTAGGACTTGTCAATTAGGTGTTTAATCCACATTCATCAGTTCCTTAGTATGCTCTTTAAGGTAAGTAATCTTCTGCTCCACCTTGGTCATCTCTGCATACAAACCATTTAAAGCTGACTGAATCTCTGGGTCATCTTTTGTCTTCTTGCCATCAGTAACAAGTTTGATAACACCATCTTTTCTCATTCTCAACTCATAATAGATTCCCTCTAAATTAAGAATAAGATTATTCATTGTTCCCACATTCACTTTCTGCTTCACTAACTCTTCTTTGAAGTCCTCAAGTGACATATCTACAATCTTACCAATCATAGACTTCTCTGGTTTCTGTTTCTTCTTACGTCTTCTCTTAAACACACTCACACCTCCTTTACAGCTTCATATTAGAGTCAATAGCTGACCACAACATGATACAGCAAAGAATGACTCTTACAGGATTGTAGCACACAAAGAAGTAATACACAACTCCCACAATACAAGCAGGAATCAATAAAAGTGTGGCTGTTAAACACAACCACTTAATGAAATTACATATACCATTGTATGCTCTGGTCAACTTACTCTTGAAACCATAATTCTCACTGAAATACTTGTTATTAGATTGCTTTACATTCAAAACTGTCACCTCCCATTATTTCTTTATTCACTGCTCTTTTACAGTAGTGGTTATATAACTGCCAAAATTGAGTATCGTGCATGACACCTCTCACTCTTGAGAATGAGCCACTTGTGTATTGCACATGGTGACAAAACTCATGTATTGCTATCTGCAATATCTGGTCATAGTCCATCATTTCACCCTTAGTGTTAGCATAAGGGTAAATAAAGATTTTAGGCTTTACCTCGTCATCATTATACACAGGGAAGTATCTCCCATAATAGGTCTTACTAAAAGGTCTTAATGACACATCAACTTCACCCACAGGCAGGTTTAGGTTTGATAAGTCAAAGAGAAGTCTGGCTAATAATTCCTCTTCGGTCATAACACACTCACCTCCACAGGAAGTATAGCACAGACTCCCATCTTTGTAAAACTGCTGACTAAGCAACAAGCAGATTTCCTGCGATTCTTTCTAACTCTAAACGTCTCTCAAGAGTGAAGTCCTGTGCTACTTCTGTGATACCATTGATAAGACCCCATCTATTGTCTTCGTACTTAGTCTGCATAAGATTGATAACCTTGTGAGCACTTTCATTAGAAAGATTAGTCTGCTGTCTAATATATGCCACAAATTCTTCAATATCATCTTCATACTCTGATACAGAAGACCAGTGATTATCTCTATGCTTTGCTCTTCTTACCCACTCTGTAGCATTTTCTGTCAGAATATCAATATTCTGTAAGGACTTCACAAGACCACTATGAAACTCTTCTGCTGTGATACCAATGTGCTTCTGCTCAAACAGTGTACCTCCTGCTCTGGCAATGACAAGACCATTTGTACACACTTGCTTGTAAATACCAAACTTGACTGTTAAAATGTTTCTTCCCACATCACTGCTGTCTAAGAACAGTCCTGCAAACAGGTCTTCACCATCAATAGGTAACATTTCTCTTCCGACAAGTCTAACATGAAGTCTCTCTTCATTGAGGAAAGACCCTTTAATCTTATACTTGCTTAAATCTACAGCGTCATCTACTGCTTCCAGAATCTCATGGCTGTCACAGATAGAATACTTGTTAGACAAAACACCTCTGACTCGTCCATTATGCTCTCTAATAAGCAGGTCTTTGTTGAAATCTTCAAGCCAACTGTTTACATTATCTTGTGCAAGGTCAATTCTACCACTTCTCACACACTTCTCAATGTAATTTGCAGGAACACCTACTTTGGTACTCAACTGACCCAGTGCATATCTGGAAATAGGGAGACTTCTAATATCATGGTCTTCATCAGCAATAAATGTGATACCTGCTTCATCATTAAAGCGAATATTATGAGTGTTCGCTTTAGCCACTCTGTAATCACTGCTGTTCAATGCAATGTCATTAGCCTTGATAATCAACTTCTCAAGTGTCTTTGGTCTTGTATCAATGACCTCTTTCTTTTCTTCTACTGTTGGTAATGTGATAACTTCTGCCATCTTTGTTCCTCCTTTATTTCTACTTGGTTTGTTTCTTAACTTGTGACTCAAGTATATCATTTAACAGAAAAGAGGTCAAAACACCACAAGGTGCTGACCTCTCTTACTTATAACTCTATAAATGTTCTCTTAAAGACCTTGGTATTTCTTTTATGCACATGGGTGGCTAAATACTCCTGTGCTTTCTCTGGTGTATCATGTACAGACACAGTGATGAAGCCTGTTGGGTCTGTTGCCTGCTCATAGGCTTCTCCCACAACATAATCCTTACTAAAGACTTTACTCTGTAATCCCTCAATGTCTAACTCATGAATAGGACTGTCAGTACGTCTCCGCAACTCTTCAATAAGCTGTTCTGTGGAAACACTACCTATCTGGAAGTTAAGGTCTTTGACTCTTTCAAACCTCTTAATCTGTCCTGTCTTATTGTCTTTTCTATCTTTAATGTACAGAGTCATTTCATCTCCGAACTGCTCTGTAGTATCATGGTCTGAAACAAAGTCATCTAAAGGTCTGACAAAAGACCCATATTCTGGGTGGCACACATTGAAATAATAGACCATGACTGTCTTTTCATCTGCTGTGCTTTTTGCTAACCCTGTCACATAATAATACTCACCCTTAAAATGTCTGTAAAGACCTATACTAATTAGCTGTTTCATTTAATTTCCTCCTTTTCTTACTTTAACACATTCACTTTTATAAGAAAGATAATCAGACATAGTTCTCCTTGCTTTCCTAGCTTCTTCACACTCTTTCTGAAATGCTATGTACTGTTCACATTGTGAATGATAATAGCCACAACCTTTATTTGGACAGTCCTTACAAGGTGCTTTACTCATTTGACTTCTCCTTATCACTATCTGAATAAGCAAACACTGTTCCCTCCACTGTAGTATAAGTGTTTAAATTATTCACCCAATTTTCTTTGACACTTGCACTATAGAAATACAGCACATAATCTGGCAGGTCAATGCCATGGACAATAACCTCATACACATTTGCTAATGTCTCTGGTGTCACTTCTCTATCGTCCATCATTCCATTGAAAGCAACACTAAACTGTGGTACTCCACCTACTTTCTGATAGATTACTTCATCAGCAGTTTTAGGAAATTCACCACTCTGTATTCTATTAAGAATAACCTGTGTTATATACTGTTGTGTTATATACTGTTGTGCTTGATAATTCTCTTCTCCTGCTTCGGCTTCTGCACATTGAGCAATTAAATACACCTCTGCTTCTGTGAAGTCATAAGTAGGTAACTCTACCTCTTTCATCTGGTCTTTTAGCTTCTCATTCTCTACAAGAAGCTGACCATATTCAGATTGTAAGTCATCATAGCTGTTTTCCCAGTCACTTATAATTTTGTCACTATCTTCCCTTTGTTTGTCTATCAAGGACTCATAAGACTCATTTACTTCTAACAAGTCCATATAACTCTCATGACTTTTTACCACAAATATGATAAACACAATCAAGAGAACTATAATACCTCCTTGGTAAAAAGTTTCTTTCTTCAATGCTTTTTCCTCCTTAAATTAAAATAAGACCACATAGCTTATATTCACTGCATGGTCTAGTTTAACACATCAAGAAGTCTAATGCAAAGACTCCACAAGGTTGTCAATCACTACTCGAATGTCACTTGCTCCTGTACCGATTGCACTGTAGGTATTGATTACATCTACAATTCTTTCGGAGAATCCTGTGATAAGGTTCTTTCTAAAGTCATCAGTATTGACAATAGCAAAGTTATTACCTAACAGGTTATTCAGATACACTTTCTTAAAGACACCAGACTTCATAAGTCTGTTCACATCTTCATCTGGGGAGTATCTGCAACCCCAACCCTCTGAAAATCGGAAAGAGTTACCACTCTGGGAATAGCAATCTCCGTCAGAAAGAATAATAAGGTTAGTGTACTTAGTGCCACTGGCTTCAATCTTTCTTAAAGCTGTGTCAAGATTGGTGCAACCACCTACATAAGTTTTGATTAACTTGTCGGCAATATCCATGACTGTAGACTTCTTAGATACCTCCACAAGTTCACACTTATCTGCAAACACATACACATCTGCAATGCCTTTCTTAGCACAGATAGCACCTAAAACACAGGCTACTTCTCTTGCTGTCACACTTGACATAGAAGAAATAGAATGGTTCATAGAGCCAGAGAGGTCAATAAGGATTGCACTGTAACCTACAATGTCTTGCAGGTTATCAATGGATAAATCCAGTGCTTCTACTAAAGCGTCAAGCACTCTTCTCTTGCCCTCACTACTTCTAAGAGAAGACACCTCTTTGTATGCACTATAGAATCTAAAAGGTAAGAGTCTGGACTTCTGGACTTCTTTCTTATCAGTCAGTTTAGCCACAATGCTGTCTACAGCTTTCTTGTCTGCAAGAACACCTGCTCTATCAAGTGCTACAAGGTTCTTTACGATTGCCATAACTGTAGAAGTATCAATGCTCTTAACCACGTCTTTCTTTGTGGTCTTAGAGTTCTTGTTATTCACTTTAGCAATCTCACTCTGCACCTGCTTAGAGTCATCACCCATCTTTACTTTACCCTCGATAATGTCTTTGTAGAAGTTCTTACGAACCCTGCTGTTGGTTGGGTCTGGGTGGAGAAGTTTAATAGCGTCTGACATAGACACCTGCTTACTCTCTCCAAGTGCTTTAGATAACTGATACTCATTAAAGGACTCAATCTTACCCTTGAGCACCTTTCTCATTTGCATAGGGATAGGTGTCTGTCTATGTAAATTCTTACCTCTACCTGTGGTCTGGAAACCATACACATTCATCTGTGTAGCAAGAATATCAAGAATATCTTTGCCCCTGCGAATGATGTATTGGGAATAAGACTGTAACTTGTTTCTGCCAGTAGCTTCATCAACAAAAGACTGACCTTTGAACCTGTCATCATTCATACAGGCAGTTAAAACACTTAATGGGTACTGAATCATGTTGTACTCACGTCCTAAACGTGCAATCTTGAGCACATACTCAATGTCCTCGTCATCAACTTTCTCAATAATCTTGCACAAGTCCTCATAATCTCCCTCGGCAGTTCTCTTCTCATAGTGAGTGCTTTCACCGAAAAGTGAACCAAGGACTTTACTAAACAAGGTCTCAAGAGAATCAAGCTGATGGACTACTGAACCATGATGGTTTAAAGTAGTCTTCTTGTCTCTGGTCACACTTGCTGTTCCACGTTTGCTGTTCATTGTTGCCATAATACTTACCTCCATACTTCTGTGATTGTTTATGTAATAAAAAAGGTCAACACTTAGTGTGCTGACCCTAATTATCTTCCAAGTAGTAGGAAGAAAAGCGTTATTGTTGTGTTATCTCTTTGAGAATTTTCAAGACTCTTGCCTGTACCAGTTCGGCTATCTGTCAAATTTGGCTGACGGAGTTGGAATCGAACCAACATAAAATGATGTAAACAATAACTACACAATCCTACTACAATAATTACTTTGATAATTGGGAGAGAAACAATAAAGTCTGTTGTTATCACAGTGGGATTTGAACCCACGTTACTTCCGTGGAAAGGGAAATGTCTTAACCGCTTGACAATATGATGTAAACTTTATCTGCACAACCCAATATAAAATTCTCTTCAACTGCTTACAGAGAAAAGTGATAAAGAATTGAACTTATCACAACTGGACTCGAACCAGTAACACTTTGTTTAACAGACAAATACTCAACCATTTGAGTTATATGATGTAATCTTTACCTGCACAACTGTAAGCTGTTTTGTTTAACTGTGACTACTATATCACAAACAAATTTCTTTGTCAAATTACCTGTTAAAAGGAAAGCTGATGATAGGAGTCGAACCTACAAATACTGGATTTGCAATCCAGAGTCTTAACCTTTTGACTACATCAGCATAACTGCCCTAGTTGGACTCGAACCAACGAATACAGGAGTCAAAGTCCTGTGCCTTACCACTTGGCGATAGAGCATTAAAGTGGGTGAGGTAGGAGTTGAACCTACGTTGTTTCTGATGTGGGAGATTTACAGTCTCTTGCCCTCGCCACTAGGCATACTCACCCAAAGAGTGTAGGAGGTCTTTCGACCTCCCAGAGTGTTCAATGAAGAACAATCGGAATGACACGATTTGAACGTGCGACCTCTCGCTCCCAAAGCGAGCGTTCTAGCCAAACTGAACTACATTCCGTTACAGCACATAGACAAGGATTTGAACCTCAACGAATAGTTTTGGAGACTATCATGCTACCAATTACATCATCTATGCACATGGTCTTGTATTTTCACATTATCAAATGTTACTCTTTACAAGACCTCTTTATTCAGCAAAGTGTGTTCTGACCCACAAAGCTGTCGGCTTGACAGGAACATCTTTCAACCAGAGCATTAACTGGTGCTTATGCTTCAACTTAGCTGTAAGGTCATGCTCCCTCGTCCACTTCTTATCGGGGAGATTTCACACAGCGAGACTTTTCAATGACCGCCATGATTTGGTGTGCTCCTTACGGACGTTGCACGCTACTCTATACAGCTAAACGGAGTGTAGTGGACTCGAACCACTGCTACACTTTCAAAATGTACTAGAAGATTAGCAATCTTCCCTCTTCACCAACTTGAGTAACACTCCATATACTCTAGCTTGTGACTCTCACGTTCACAACGATACAATAAATGTTCTCCGTACAATATCAAAAGATATTGAGTTCAGCTAGAGTTCCCTCCACCTTGTTATAGACGTGGTGGACACCCTGTCTTGTTCTCTCATGTCTTGAACGATTGTTACTATAGCATAGCTTTTTCTAAATGTCAAGCAAGCCTAATTCATCAAGACACTCAAGAACACTGTTGTTCATCTTTCGCCAGTTCTTCATGTAGAAATTGGCTAACTGCTCTTCCACTTAACTGTCTAACTCAATACCACACTCGTTTAAATAAGCGTGAAAAATTTCGTGGGCGAGAATCTCCTGTGTTCTCACTTCCAGTTCTCTCTTTTTGCAGTCCTCTTTGTCTGTCTTCACTAAAATCTTCTTACCCCAAGTTCTGTACTCTCCCATGTTCTCTTTGTCAATATGTATCTCGTCTGCTTTACCGACAAGCACTTTGTATATACAACCCATTACATCAATTTTTAACTCTTTCATCTTACACTCCTTTGAACACTAACACTAAGATTATGAAACAGGCAAACAAGAACACACCCACTTCAAGGTCTTCTCTTCTGTCTGCCACATCTCTGTCTTTTGCAGTAGCATTACAGAAACACACCATAAAGGCTAACACTAAGAACACTGCTGCAATCCAAAACAATACTGTCATATCTAACACCTCTCTTTCTCTTTCATTAACTGGTGTCATTATAGCACACTAAACACTTCACTGCAAACACCACAGCCTGTCAGTTCTGTAATCATTAGTTCTGTAATCATTAGTTCTGTAACTATTAAATAATATATATATATATAATTAAAGAGATATTTATATTAAAGAACTGGCAAGCCAGTTATCACTTCGCTCCGCTTCGTGTGTCTCGCTTTGCTCACCACTTAACATTCACTAAATCAAGGTCTTTAGGTCATTTTAACGTCCACATCACCTCTGTTTAATTTTACCACGCTATTTTCAGAAATCGACTTTTAACACCACACTCAAATATAACACCTCACTTCTCACACATAACACCTTTAGTCACACAGTCGGGTGAGTCGGGCATACACTCCACTACCAATTTTATTATCCAATAGTGTGACACTAGGTGCAGGTGCTCACAGGCTCAAATCCATTTAAGGGTGGATGGGTCTTAGGATTTCACGAAAAAATTTTTCAATCCTTTTGCTTGTAATTTCACGAACTACAAACACATAACATAAACACATATTAAACACAAAACTTTGTTTATTTTCTTTGTTGTGTTTGTGTTCTGGTGTTGGTGTCTGGTGTTGTGGTCATACTCACAGCATAAACACAATACACAAACACAATATACATATATACACATAGTACAATACTATATACATACAATACAAAACATTTATTCACAGCACAACTTTCTTTATTCACAGCACAGCATACATTCACAGCACAAAACACTATTATATACACTCTGAAACACTGATAAATACAGGCTTTTCACACTTAAAATATTGCCAATTTCTATAGCGAAAATCGACTTTAGGCTATACCTCAATATATCACCTTATGTCCTTATTATAAGCCAATCCACACCTGCTCACAGGTGTTGGTTTGTTATTGAATCACACTACATTTACCTCACACCTACCAATTTTTGGTGTTCATAACCAAAAAGAAACACCTACACTGTGGTGTGTAGGTGTCTTTGTTAGGGTGTTTTCACACTACTCAATATGCCTGTTTTCCGCTTCCTCGCTTAAATCAGACAGACCCTCTATGAGGTCTACCAATTTTGTGAGGGGCAGGTGAATTGTTTTGCCCTTTAAGTACCCTGTGTAGAACTCCGATTCCTGATACATCTGAATCCAAGCAAACGGAAGTGCTTCATCATCATCAAACCTCTTCACAGACAACTCTAAATACTGCTTGACCACCTTTGTCGGGTCTTTCTGACTAGGTGTTTCTCTCACCAAAATTCTGATAGGGTCAAACATTGGATAGTAAACATCTGGTGGAAGTTTGTTCTCCTGTTTCTTCTTAGTGGTCTTTTTGGTCTCTTCTGCCATGTTAGCTTTGTTAAGACCTTTGATTGTTGGTTTTAACTTCATTGTCATTACTCCTTTCAACACTCTTTGTTTTTTAGTAGGTAGAGTTAAATACTCTATGATACACCCCCCAATTTTCACTGGGAGAGGTGCATTTACAATACTTAAAACACCTCTGGGAACTACTTCATGAGAATATCCATGAGCATATTTGTCATCAGATTACCCTCGACTTCATCAAGTGTAATCTTACCACCATCTGTGACTACTTCAATAAACTTGCTTTCATCTTCCTCAAGAAGACTTCTAAGAGCACCAATGTCTTTAATGAAGTCTTTCACTAAAACCATGTACAGCAGGATATGTACTTTCTCAACCTGCGTTGCTCTTCTTGTGGTAGTCACAAGAGAATCAAAAGTCTCCTTGTTGTGTGTTTCACAGAAATGGTCAACACCTTTGAAAATCTCCTGTAATGCTTCTAACTCCTTGTTGCTAATCATTGTGTTCTTCATAGTAACACTCTCCTTATTATTTTATTTGAGTCGGTGGACTCACTCTCACACACCACCTTTTACAGTGATGTGCAAGGTCAATCTACCTACTGATTGAGTGAAAAGAGTGTTAAATATCAATAATCGGTGACGTGTTTTTTAATTAAATCACCTTGGTAATAAACGTCTGTGATACATTTCAAGACACCATCTTGCTCTTCAGTGTACTGTTCAATCTTAAAAGGAGTTGTAATCTCTCCTTTGTCTCTCTGATGGATAGAAATGTGGTGCTCTCCATTCTTTCTTGCAGTTCCTCCTGCAAGTGGAGTCTTTCTTCCCTCAATGTCTGCTTCAATGTAAAAAGGTCTTACTGCCATATTCATTCCTCCTGTTCTTCACTCACTCTAACACTCTTTTGAACACCTTAAATGTTCATTCATACACACCACCGAAGTGGTGTGCATAGTCAACATTTAAGCCATTGCTTTTAAATACTGGTCATACAACTGAATACCTATCTCATTGTACACGTCAAAGTCTTCTCTGATACATCTCCGAATGTTCATTGCTATACACTTTAAGCACGTCCACTTGGAATCCTGTATCATCTGCATGGTCTGGAAATACACCTCTGGTGTCATCTCATATTTTCTCTGTCTGGTCTCCTGTTCTGCTATGTCAAGCTGACAATACTCTTTTACCCTGTAGTCAAGTCGGGCATTTAAGTAAGTCTCCTTGTCTACATACAGGACACCAAATACTGACCAACCATTGTTCTTATAAGACTGCACTGCTAAAAGTCTTGCCAACTTTCTTTTCAGCTTATCCTCGTCAACTTCTGGCAGGAAGAAGAGGACTTCCTCTTCACCTTTGGTGTTCACCATTTTGTAAATCATGTACTTTCCACTCTTCATTGTCTTCTCTCCTTTTCACTCTTTATTATGTAGGTAATTGAGTTAAACACTCATTGGAACACACCACCTTGTGAGTGGTGTGCTCTGTCAGTGCTTAAAATGACAACCAATTACTTCTTTCTGTAAATCTGGTACTCAATACCACCTGCAACTCTTACTCCATCAACTTCTTCAAAGTCTGTCGGCAGGATAGTATAAACAGCCTCCGTGTACATTGAAATCTGGTATGCAACCTTTTTCTCGTCTGACACATACATTGCTGTTGCCAAGTCAAGGTCATTATCAAATGACTTCGGCTGACCTAACCAACCCATGAAGTAATCAAACTGCTTGAGGTGTCTCTTTGTCCAGTAATAAGCAAACACAATGTCTTCGTCCTTTTCAAGAGCGTCATACAGGTCATCAAAGGTTTTAATGTCCTCTGCAAGTTCATAAGTGTCATCTCCAACACTGATTTCCTTTGGAAACATCTTTGCTAACTGTACAGCCTTGTCACTGCTTGTTGCAGGTTCAAGGTCTGTAACACCCTCTTTAGACTTCTTTGTTGTACTCTTCTTGCCTAAAGATTTCTTCGGTGCTTTTTCTGCACCCTGCTCTTCTGTAGACTCGTCCTTTGCAGGTTCTTCTTTAGCAGGTTTCATCTCCTGCTTCTTTGAAACACCCTTTGTCAACTTCTTCACTGCATTTTCAGCCTGTGGCTGTACAGCAGGTGTAGGTGTCTCCTGTGCAAGTGCAGGTTCTACGAACTTATCACCTAAAGCGTTAATCACGTCCTTGACTAAATCAACGAGGTCACGTCTCGTAACCTTTTTCTCGTCTTTTTTCATCATATCAGAGGTGTAAGCCATCTGGTCATAGAGGTTCTTGTCCTGCTCTTTCACTACTTTAGCATTTGCTCCTAACACGTTTGCGAGTTCCTGTTTGGTTGTTTTGCTTGTAATCTTCATAAGATTACCTCCTTTATAATTTATAGTGTGGATATTGCCTATCCACTCACTACACTAGGTGTTTCTAGTGTAGGAGTCCTGTGTTATGACACTCTGTGATAGTAACCATCTGACTTCTTTTCAAAGAAAGCGTCTCCAAATTCGGAACACCAGTCACTTTCTGTATTAAACACATAGCAGAAAGCACTAGGATAACCACTTCCATAGTCTTCTTCAAATGGTGCAGGGAATTTTTCTTCCTCATTATCAGAAGTGCTTGCCAGTAGATATGTGATACATTTCATTCCCATCACTGTGTTACATACTAAATACTTGACCTCATTGGTCTTGCTATACTTGCATATAGCATTTTCCAGTATGTCAACACACTTGCTACTGTCTCTTCCCATAGCGTCTAACAGGTAGCAGGTCATCATCTGCACCTCGTCATTCGAGTTTACAGGAACAACCTTTCCCATCAGTGCTAATTCACATCTTGTTGCCATTTCACTTTTCACTTTGCTCATATTAAACACTCCTTTACATTTTAGTATAGTGAGTGCATAGGCAATGTAAGTGACCACACTGTGTAAGCTGTGGTCACTAAACACACCTTAAATAATAAAGAGTGTGAGTAGTGTGACTCTTCCTCGGTTCTTCGCTGACTCCCTTGGACTCATTTTAACTGTTAGTGCCACGTTGTCATGTGTACACTAAAGTGCTTCACCGCTGTCTCTATGCAGGAATACTCATTTACCTCAAGTCTTTTCAGTGAGTGGTCAACAACTATACATCACTGCCAGTGTCTCTTGGTTCACTTTCTTCCGTTGTCAAGGTGCTATGTACAGGAGTGTCTGTCACCCACTCTCTGTGGTGTTCATCTCTGAACACTTTGTATTATAAGGGCTTGTTTCACAGATTGCAAGAGGTTTTTTATGATTTTATGACGATTTGAGCAGACTATACAAAAACACTGGTGTTTCATTGTGCATTATGTCACATTATGTCTGGTCTGGCTGTCTGGTGGTGTCGTGCTGTGTCGTGCTGTAGGTGTCTCTGTCTGGTGGTGTGCTCTGTGACGCTCTGTGAGACGTTTTAAGACGCTTTAGGGTGTTGTGTGGTGTCTGGTGTGTATGTGTGCTTAAAATTGCTCTGTGGGCGTTCTGGTGTGTCTGACAGGGTGTCACACTGTCGGCTGTGTCTGGTGTCTGTGTCTGGTGTGGTGCTGTCGCTCTCTGTGTGGCTCTCTGTGGTCTTCTCTGGCTGTCGGTGCTGTCTGGTCTGGCTGTGTGTCTCTGGCTGTCTCTGTGGCTCTCTGGTGGTGCTGTGTGGTGTCTTCTCTGGTGGTCTGGTGTCTGGTCTTCTCTGGTGTATTATATGACTTTTCATAAAAAACTATTTACAAGGCTATTTACAAGGTTTATTATGTCATTAGTTCATTGATAACAGAATAAAGGAGGATTTCATATGAGATACGCAAACACTAAAAGAGCCAAAGCACAGGGCAGGTGGATAACTTACACTATGTCAGCATGGTTCAAAGATGGAACTAAGTCCTACTGGAAAGCTTCATTTTTAGGTGATACTCAAATGAGGGAATCATTCATTTCCAGATTAGAAGAAGAATTTATTCAAGGTGAATTTGATAAGCACCTAATCACTTTAAATGGTCAAGTGGTAAATGACGAGTATTTCTGGAATCACCAAGATAAACACTATGGAGAAAAGATAGTTCCTGCTTATAAAATCAGAGTCAATAGCATTGACGGAGAAAAAGTAAATAAGTCCTTTATAAAAAATTAAATACTAAAAGAAGCACCAGTCATTATTAGATTGGTGCTTCTTTATACCTTGGCAATATTCACACATAGGAGTTATCCTATTTCAATTTCTTTAGTCCTAACTTTGGTTTCACCATTTTCTTCATGGTGTTAGGTGAGACCTTTGGTGTTGGTGTTTCTTCCATCTCCACTTTCTTTACAGGTGTTTTCTTCATAATCCTCTTTGTTCTGTTGATAGGTTTACTATTCCTTATGACCTCTTCTAAATCACTATATGCTTGGTCTTCCATTTCCTGTACCTGCTCACTAAAGTAATCACCATACCAACTATATACAGCATTATACAAACACCTCATAGGTGGTGACACTCTAGGACACCTACCCTCTGCTTTCTTGTTTCTCTGGTCAAGTGTTAAAGGTGCATGACCAAGATAGTGTGTTTCATAATAGTCATCACTGGTAGTGTCCGAGATGTGTTTAAAGTATTTCTTTGCATTACCTTTGTACTTCATAATGAGTGTATAAACACTATGAACTACCTTATTAAAATCACTTCCACAGCTTACACACTGAAAAGTCACTTTGTCCAAACACATATACCACCTTTCTGTGGTGTCTCTGTCTGGGTCATAACCACCAACATAATTCACATCACCTGTAACACTATTCACGAAACTTGGTGCAATACCTTTTCTGTACTGTCCTTTCACAATAAAGAAAAGGTCTTTCATAGTGTCACCCT
>OHYU01000735.1_pt1 | contig 15301 bp, 8 predicted proteins | sample 1580331 | NCBI WGS metagenome assembly OHYU01 (sample SAMEA3882519, study PRJEB24775) | human gut metagenome | biome: human-associated habitat; feature: intestine environment; material: feces | place: Netherlands | collected 2009/2010
CTGTGTATCGCAGATTACGACAACACCATTTGTCTTGTATTCTACCCTCGATATTTCTCTTCTTTCTTCCATGAGTACCCCCTGTTTTTATCATTTCTGTCCTGACTGCCCTGTACAGGCAGAATTGTCTGTATCAGATTGTCTGCATTATTCAAAGATCTCCTGTACATCATCCAGATTTCCGTCTCCGGTGAGAAGCAAGGTCACTCCGCTCTCCGCCTGGCTGACATCCGTGGTCGCCTCAACGCAGAGTTCACCGTTCTGATTATAAAGCGCCCACTGAAAATCTGTGATCTCCACCGGCCACTCTACCGGCATGGAGACAGACTGTCCATCTGCGATTGCACTGATATTGTATTGTTCGCCGCTGATCGGATCGATCACAGAAAACATCCCAATGTCGATGCCGCACTCGTTTGTGGCTGTGATGATGATGCTTTTACGTTCTGCATATTCAGAAGATTCTGTGCTTTCCACGGCTTCTACTGCCGCTTGGGCTGTCCCGGCTGCTTCCGTTGACTCTTCCGATCCGCCGACGGTTTCCGCAGGTTCTTCTGTCGTTTGCCGGCTGTCTCCGGATGTCTGCTCGGTGGCGACTGACGCCTGATCCTGATGATCTGTTTTTCCGCAGGAAGTCAGGAGCATTATGCCAAGAAGCATGCAGATTATGAGTGTTTTCTTTTTTTTCATAGATTTTGTTTCCTTGTATACAAATTACGGATCATATTTTTCCTGTTTTCAGAATACTCCGTATTTTTTTGCAATGGATGTTTTAGAAAAGGCGCACCTTTTGGATGCGCCTTACTGTTAAAATTTATTTCTCATCTTTCTGAGCTGCTTCTGCTTTTTTCTTTTTATTTCTGCGGTACATTTCCTCGCCGGTTACACCAAGAAGTGCAATGATGAGTAACCACCACCAGGACATTTTCTCCTGCTGCATGTTTTCCACTGCGCCAGCCTCTGCTGCAAGTGGAGTTTCCTCATCGGCAATTGTCGAGCTCTCCTGTGCTCCGTTCGCTGCAAGAGGTGTCTCCTCGTCCGCAATTGTCACATCTGTGTCAGCGTCCGCATCTGTGTCAGCATCAGCTGCGGCATTTGCATTTGCAACCGCTGCTGTTCTCGTTGCTGCCGCCGGTGTTGCAGCTGCTGCAAGCGCTACCGGTGTCTCTGCAATCTGAACCGGTGCTGCATCTGCTGTGGCTGTTGTAACAATTGTGGCTGCACTTGCCGGAGCCGCTGCTGTAGTTACAGTGCCTGCAGGTGTTGTGGCTGCGCCGCCCGGTGTCGTCTCAGTACCGGATGGGGTAGTTGCGCCGCCCGGAGCCGGTGCAGGGGTGAGTTCTGTGATCTTATCAGCCAGTGTTTCTCCTGCAATTCCTAACTTATCTGTCAGGTCTTTTGCCATGTCCTCTGCCTCTTTTAATTTTATCTCTGCCGCGCTGATCTGTCCCTCTAACTCTTTTACCTGATCTGCTGTGTAGTTCTGGCTTGCAAGAAGTGCTGTAAGCTTATCCTTTAAGCTGTCCGCATCTGCTTTTGCTTTATCAACTTTTTCCACCGCATTCTTTGCTGCGTCAATGATCGCATCCGCTTTTGCTACTTTCTCTGCTCTTTCAGCCTCCGCTTTTAATGCTGCATCTTTGAAATCATAGAAGCTCTTTAAGCTTTCATGTCCCGGGAAACGATTATCATCTTTTCCGGTGAGCCAGATTCCTTCATTGATTTCTCCTGTTTTCTTATATTCATCATAATATTTGTTGCTTGTATAAGCTGTTTTTTCCTCTGCCTTGGCAGTCTGATTGTATTTCTGTGTTTCCACGGTCTGCGCACCAAGATCTTTGGAATTTTTCTGCTGATAAGTTCCGGTGTAGGAAACGGATAAGGTTGTGGAGCTGTTCTTCTCGTCAACAACTGCCTGATCCGTTGTCTTCTCTCCCTCTGTGAATGTGTCATCGGCATAATGGATTTTGATTGCTACGTTGGAGTTATGTTTTCCATTCCAGCCTTCATAACCGTTAATATGCAGTTCTCCCGTTTTCAGGTTGTCTTTAATCTTCTTATTCTGGGAAACTGCATCTCCAAGAAGTTTTTCTGCATCTGCTTTTGCAGCATCATATGCCTGATCCTTTAACGCTTCCAGATTCGTATTGTCTGCTGCATTTACAGCATTTGTCTTGGATTCCACAGCGTTTGCTTTTGCAGTCACTGTCTGCGAATAAGTAATAACGATCGTGCCTGAAAATACGTTTTTATAAGCAGCAGAATCTGCACCCCAGTCTACCCATCTGCCGGAAGTATTTTTGTACTTATCTACAGCATTCACTTTTGCATTATCTGTATTAATACTTTCGATCTTATAATCGCCGCCAAGCAGGTTCTCTAACGCCTCTTTGTTGGTGAATTTAGCAAAAAGTTCCTTTGCTGCAATCTCGGCATTTTTCTTCTCGTATTTATCGTTATCATTATTGATTTTTTTCATTTCAACAACAATTTTCGATAAATCAATAGTTGTCGTAAATGTAGTTTTCTGGCTTACGGTCACATCTGCAGTCGCTGTTGCGCTCATGGACGTCTCGACATCTTTATCTCCGTCTTTCAATGCTGCTTTTTTATCGGCCAGATCCTTTTCTGCTGCCTCGACATTGTCATATGTCTTACCAGAAGATAAGTCAGCTTTCGTGTATGTGATCTCGGAAACGTTTTGTTTTACCGTTTTGACCAGTTTGCCATTTTCATCCACTGAATAGGTGGTCTTTTTCTCACCGGAAGTTTCATATTGTTCACTGTTATAGTTATTGTTCACCTCAACGTCCTTAGAAGCTGAGTCGACCACATAGAACTGTCCACCTATATTTACGATTGTGTATACCACTCCGTTATTCTCATAAACTGCGGTATCCTGATCATTCTGAAGCTTATCTGCCGGGAAGTTCTCTGCATTGATATTGAATGCAAGGCTTCCGTCTGTGCCCTTCACATCATAGGAAACCACTTCTTCTGCCTTCTCGAAAATAACAAGATCATCGCGGGTATCGTTGAGCTTGTAGTTCAGATATACGGTTTGTGTGTCACCTGCCACATCTTTGTAAGTCACCTCACAATAGTTTTTGTTATCATTCCGATTCCAGGTCCACTTGCAGTCAACAAGTTCTCCCTTGGCAAGTTCCGGAATGTAGTAATTCTTAAGGATCACTTTGAACAGCTCATCTTCTTTTCTCCAGTTTGTGGAGGTATCCCCTGCACGTTCTTTTTCCAGAGCGATGATCTCAAGTGCTGCTTTCTGTGCATCGGTAAGCTCCGGAATTGCTGTTTTTGCTTCCTCTGCTGCCTCCTGAAGAGCCTTCGCTTTCTCCTGAACTGCTGCAAGATTTGCTGCGGCTGCCGCTGCCTCGGTACTTGCTTCGGCAACTGCTGTATCATAAGCTGCCTGTGCCGCCTTAAGCTCGTCTAACGCTGTATTGTATTCGGCTACTTTGCTGTCATAAGCTGCTTTGGCAGTCTCATACGCTTTCTGTGCATCGCCTACAATACCAGCTGCCTGATCGTAAGCATTCTTCGCCTCCTCAATGTCTGTTGCAGAATCAATTCCGGCTTGTGCTTTATCAAATGCGTCTTGTGCTTCCTGCTGCTCTTTCTTTGCATCATCCGCAATTGTATTTGCCTCATCTGCTTTTTTATCTGCCTTATCAAGAGCTGCGTCGGTATCTGCTGCGGCATCTGACGCATCTTTTATGCGATCCATTGTTTTGTCAACTATTTCTTCTGCCACATTCACATCTGTACCGCCTTCGAATGTTCCGTTTGCGGTAGCATCCAATACGCCTGCTGCATCTTTTGTTGTCTGGTCTGCGCCACTGTCATCCGCAATTGTTGTATCAACTGCTGCATTTACCGCATCCTTTGCTGCTTCTGTTGTTTTGCTCGTTTCTTCAGCGGCTTTCTGAACTTCTCCCACCTGTTCTGCTGCAGATTTCTGTGTTGTTACAGTTGTTGTACTCTCTTCCGGTGTTGTTTCACTGCTATTCTGTCCATCTGCATCCTCAGCAAATGCTGCAATCGGAGTAGATAATGCCATCATTGCTGCCAGTCCGACCGATAATGATCTGATCACGTTTTTGCTGGCTTTTTTGGTTAATTTTACGCCTGTAGCGTTTTCCATCATTTCCTTTTTCATCTGTGTAAACCTCTTCCTTCCATTTTAATGTTTATCTCGCTGCACTTTTGCCAAGGCTGCAAAAAAACATATTTATCCTTTTTGTTATACTAACTATAACATTCAGGGCGTTACATAAAGTGTTATAAAAAGAACTAATTTTTGAAAAATCAGAGGTTTTATAGTAGTTCTTCTAATAAACGACGCAGCATTTATAATTTAGCAGTGTTGCACGGGCTGTTTAGTTCTTGTATTTCCCTTTTTCGGGAAATTATGTTTTTATTTCTTGTTTATTTCCCAAAAATATCATATTATAGGAAATATAGAATAATTGCATATGCAATGGAGGGATTATAATGGATAAAAAATTTTTGAAGGCAAAAGATATTGCCCAGCTTTGGGGAATTACTCCCCGGAGGGTAAATCAGCTCTGCACTGCCGGTTTTATTAACGGTGCATACAAAGAAGGAAGATACTGGTTGATCCCTTCTGATACAACAAAACCGGAAATCCTTCGAAACAAACAAACCCCACCTTTGTCCGGCAGATTACTCCCATGTCCGGTTGGAATCACTTCATATAAAGAAGTTTCCAAAGAATGCTATTATGTCGACAAAACGCTTCTCATAAAAGATATAATTGACGACCACAGCAAGGTTTATCTTTTCACAAGACCGCGCCGTTTTGGGAAAACACTTACCATGGACATGATCCGAACCTATTTTGAAAAAACATCCACAGATACATCCATATATTTTTCAGATAAAAAAATCTGGGATTGCGGAGATGCTTACAAACAGCTTCAGGGGGCTTATCCGGTCATTTTTCTGTCTTTTAAAGATGCACATCAGACTAACTGGACTGATATGTACCGCAGTCTGTGTTTTACCTTAAAAGAAGAATTTCTTCGCCATATAGAACTTTTATCAAGCAAAGCAATTAATGAATACGACAAAAAATACATTCACAATCTCATAAATGATGTCGCTGATTCTACCGATTATCAGTTTGCACTTGGCAAGCTTTCTTCTTTACTTGCCACACATTATAACCAGAAAGTTATTATTATTATTGATGAGTACGACACGCCAATCCAGCAAGGACACTTATATCATTATTATAATGAAGTTGTCGTTTTTATGCGGAATCTTTTCTCCTCCGCTTTAAAAGATAATGAGAATCTGGAATTTGGCATTTTGACTGGAATACTCCGCATTGCAAAAGAAAGTTTATTCAGTGGTTTAAATAATCTTGTTGTAAACACGATTTTGGATGACAAGTACTCAGAGTATTTCGGTTTTACCGTAAACGATATATCAAATATGGTAGCTTACTATGGAAAGGCAGAAAAATTTTCGGAAATTAAGGAATGGTATGACGGTTATCTCTTCGGAAATACAGAAATATATAATCCGTGGTCTGTGATCAATTATTTTAACAATAACTGTAAACCAAAGGCTTTCTGGTCCCGAACAAGCGGCAATGAAATTATTGGTGAACTGATCCGCAGTTCCGACAAAGAAGTGTACGAAAGTCTCTCACTTTTACTGCAGGGAAAAGAAGTGCAATCCATTATTAATACGGATATTATTTACCCGGAGGTAAATGCTGATTCTGACACAATCTACAGCTTTCTGCTTGTCGCCGGATATCTGCGTGCCACAAGTGTGATCAGTGAATTTAATGACAACCCGATTTGTTCTCTTAAACTGCCTAACCGCGAGATAAAAAGTGTTTTCCAGAAGGAGATTTTGGATAATTATAATACCTTATTTAACGGCTCCCTGCTCCGAGATTTCGAACTAGCTCTGCGAACAGGTGATACTGCTCTTTTCACTGACACTTTGCAAAAATATCTCTTGCAGTCTGCCAGTACTTTTGACACTACAAACGAAAATTTTTATCACGGAACTGTTTTCGGAATGTTGGCAATACTCTCAGACCGATATTATATCTCTTCCAACAGAGAATCCGGCGAAGGGCGTTTTGATATACAGCTTGAGCCAAAAGATAAATCCCAATTGGGCTATATCATTGAATTTAAAGCCGGAAAAAACCTTTCAGATACCGAACTTGCTGATTCTGCGTCAAGTGCGATACAACAGATCCAAAGCAAAAAATATTCTACCGACATGGAATATCATGGTATAAAAAAGATTGGACTTTTCGGGATTGCATTCAGTGGCAAACGTGTTGCAGCTAAATATGAAGAAATACAACTCCATTCATAAGACACATCCTCTCATAATTCTGAAAAACTAAGGAATCAGGATTATGAGAGGATTTTTTGTCCAGAAATTGGCAGTCTTTTTCTCTTGCATTCTTTTTCCGGATGTGGTATTCTCATTTTATCGAACGTATGTTCTATTTTATTTTTTTGATTGGAGGAGATCACATCCAGATGAAAATCCAGCAAAATATGTCACTGATGGAAAAACTTACGATTCTCTCAGACGCTGCAAAATACGATGTCGCCTGCACGTCAAGCGGTGTGGACCGCAGTGGTAACGGTATCGGCCTTGGCAACTCCATTTCCTGTGGGATCTGTCATACTTTTTCCGCAGATGGGCGGTGTGTTTCCCTTCTCAAGATTTTATTTACAAACGAATGTATTTTTAACTGCTCTTACTGCCAGAATAATTGTAACTCCGATGTCCGGCGGGCTGCCTTTACCCCGGAGGAAGTCTGCGAACTGACGATGGAATTTTACCGGCGGAATTATATTGAAGGTCTTTTTTTAAGTTCCGGCATTATGGTAAGCCCCAACTATACGATGGAACTTTTATACCAGACCCTTTATAAATTGCGCACAGCGCACCATTTTAACGGTTACATCCATGTGAAAGCGATTCCCGGCGCTGATCCTCTGCTGATTGAAAAAACTGGTTTTCTGGCTGACCGTATGAGCATCAATCTGGAACTGCCTACCGCAGACAGCCTGAAAAAGCTTGCGCCCTGCAAGTCGAGAAATACTATCCTGAAGCCAATGCGCATGGTTCAGAACGGTATTACGGAAAATAAGAATGAAGTTGCTCTTTACCGGCATGCCCCGAAGTTCGTACCCGCAGGACAGAGCACACAGATGATCATCGGCGCAACCCCGGAAAACGATTACCAGATTGTGAGCATTGCCGAGAATCTGTATCAGAAATTTGATTTAAAGAGAGTGTTCTATTCTGCCTTTGTGAATGTCACCCACAACAGCAATCTTCCTGCACTGCCCGGCGGTCCGCCGCTCCTGCGGGAACATCGTCTGTATCAGGCAGACTGGCTGCTCCGCTATTATAAGTTTAAAGCCGACGAGCTTTTAAGTCCGGAGCGGCCGGACTTTAACATTTTTCTCGACCCCAAGTGTGACTGGGCGATCCGGCATCTGGAATATTTCCCGGTCGAGATCAACCGTGCAGACTATGATACACTGCTCCGTGTCCCGGGTATTGGCTATAAATCTGCCAGCCGCATTGTAAAAGCAAGACGCCACAGCACCCTCGATTTTGCCGATCTCAAGAAGATAGGTGTTGTGTTGAAACGCGCTCTTTATTTTATCACCTGCTCCGGCAGGATGATGTACCGCACGAAGCTGGAAGAAGATTATATCTGCCGCAATCTGATGGGTGATAAGACACAGATACCACGTGAGATCCGTGAGAGCGGTTATCAACAATTGAGCCTGTTCGATACCGGCTTATCCACGGAGCTGCTTCCGCTGTCGTAGATAAATGTAAAACTTTTATTTCCCTGAATATTTTTCTCAAGACAGGAGCAGGACATTATGCATGTATTTATCTGTGAAAACACACCAAACGGAATATTGACCGGCGTATACGATGCCTGGGAATTAAAGATTCAGGAAAGATGCTCCCACGCTGATATTTATCTGGTATCCGGTCAGCCGGATAATTACGAGCTGTTTTGCGACTACCACACCGTCGCACCATCCGCTGAAAAAGCCGGAAAAGTTGTTTCCACGCTAAACCGGAAGCTTGGACACGATTTTTACGAGACAATCCTTACTGCTATTTTATCCATTGATCTTTCCGGCAAGAAGAAGATGGACAAAGCGAACGCCGTGTATCAGACGATCGTTGCCGCACTTCATTCACCAAAGGGTGCCCGTGTATTGGATTCACTGAGTAATCCTTATATTTACCGTGTCTTTGAATTGTCCAGAGCCACAGCCTCCGAAGCCCACCACCTGAAAGGTTTTCTGCGCTTTTCGGAACTGCAGAACGGCGTTCTGTTTTCCACGATCCATCCCAAAAATAATGTCCTGCCAATTTTAGCAGAGCATTTTACGGATCGTTTTCCGCAGGAAAATTTTATGATTTACGATGAAACCCACCAGCTTGCGGCAGTCCACCGCGCCGGAAAGAATTATATGCTTGTAGATGCTTCGGACATCAATACCGAACTTCTTCAGAACTATTCTGAGAATGAAGCAAGATTCCAGAAACTGTGGCTGGCCTTTTTCGACAGCATTGCGATTGAAGCACGTACTAACCCCGAATTACAGGCACAGAATATTCCGAAACGCTTCTGGAAGGATGCTGTGGAATTAAGACACTTTTGTGAATAACCTTACCGCATTCTCCTCCGTCACACGCTCGACCTCCTCCGCTGTGATTCCTTTTAATTCTGCGATTTTTGCGATCACAAACGGAATATTGGAAGAATCGTTTCTCGTGCCGCGGTGCGGTTCCGGTGCCATGTAAGGACAGTCCGTCTCAAGTAAAATGCGCTCCAATGGGATTGCTTCCACTGTCTCTTTCAGTTTTTTTGCGTTTTTGAATGTGACGACGCCACCGACACCGATGTAGTAACCCATTTTGATAAATTCCTGTGCCATCTCTCTAGAATAGGAATAGCAATGGATGACACCCGGTATCTCCTCTGCGTGAACCGCTTTCATCACTTCCATAGTATCGGCTGCTGCATCTCTGGAATGGATGATCACCGGAAGGTTGGTTTCCCTGGCAAGTTCCATCTGCCGTCTGAACCAGTAACGCTGTGCATTCTGCACCTCCGGCTCTTTATCCCAGTAATAATCCAGTCCGATCTCACCGATCGCAACGGTCTTGGGAAGAGATGTCTGCTCTTTTAACCAGGCAAATGTCTCTTCATTCAACCCGCTGATGTCACTTGGATGTACGCCCACCGCTGCATAAATGTAATCATATTTTGCGGCAAGTTCCAGAGTTGTCTTTGTTGTCTCTATCGAAGCCCCAACATTGATGATCCTGCCAATCCCTTTTTCCGGCAGGGAACGGATCAATGCTTCACGGTCATCGTTAAAACTTTCATCATCATAATGTGCATGTGTCTCAAATATCATAACTGCCTCTCTGTGTTATCAAATCATTTTATTTTTTCTGTGCACGCTTCCGGCGTTTTCTTATGATCAGTACGATCAAAAGCAATACAACCGCTGCACCGCCGCCGGCATAATACAAGGTGTGATCTGCCGCCGTATGTACCAGTGCAAACGCTGCCTCATATGGAATGTCTGCCACAAGGTAACTGCCGTCCTCTGTGGTTTCTGCCAATGTCCATGCATCACTGCCTGTTTCTCTGTACCAGATCTCATTTTTTCCTGAAGTGTCCGGCACATAAAAATGTGCTTTTACTGTATCATATATTTTGTCATGCAGGTGTTCAAGACTCCAGTTGTAAGCATACACGACATCTCCGTCCGGCAGATCTGTGTCACACTCTGCCATCTGGATGGAAGTGTCATCATAGAATTTCCCTTCCAGAAGGAAAACTGCTTTTTCATTTTCTGTATCGGAACTTTCACTAGCTGTATCTTCTGTTTTTGCGCCGTTTATCACTTCCGATCCCACGATACTCTCTGTCCAACGGCTGTACTCTGCCTCCACCGTTTTATTTTCCGTCATTGGTTTTCCAACCAGATCCTCCGGCCAGACTGCATAGTAACCATCTTTTTCCGGAATCTGTGGAAGATCAGATTCACTGAAGCTTCCATTATATACGATTGTCTTTACAATATCCACATTATCTTCTGCCCGGAAAGTTATCTTCACTTTATGGAATCCTTCCGGAATATTCTCAAGTTTCATGACCTCTTCATAACTTTTTTCATCTGCAATCCCAGCATAGTTGATGTTGTCAATTCCATCAAGGTCATCGCCCACAAAAATGTTACCTTTTACCTCGCCCTCTTCAGACACAGTTCCTGCGATGCTTCCCAGACCTTCCCCATCACTTGTGATCGTAGATGCAGAAACACAGTTTTTCACGGTATATCCGCTTCCGACAATGCCTCCGACATAATCCTTTGCATTTACATTACAGAGACTGTAACTGTTGGCGATTGCACTGACACTGTTTCCTGCAATGCCTCCGGCATAATCCCCGGTATCAGATTTCACAGAGCCATAACTTTCACTTCCATAGACCAGTCCAAGTTCTTCTAATCCGGTAATACCACCGACACTGTTTTTCTTTGAAGTCACTTCCCCATAGTTGCTACAGCGGATGACAACATTATTCACGGTAGAACGGAGTGTAATGTCCGTAGAATCTGTAAGATCAGGATCAAACTCCGGATCGAGATCATATTCAATGTTCATCGTTCCGACAATTCCACCCACATTAAGATCGCCATTGACCATTCCGCGGTTTACACTTCCTGAAACAACACCATCTGTATCTTTTGCGCTGGCTGCGGACGAGATATCTTCCATATACTCCTCATCTCCTGTCACCACAGAAAGCGTATCTCCGACCGTATTCTGAATGCTTTTGATCTGCTTACTGATCTTCTGCACATCATTTGTGACAGACTGGATTCCATCATCCACTGTGTTCGTCAGCTTATCAATATCGCCGTCCGTATCTTTTTCTTTTATCTGATTGGAAATATCATCCACAAAATCTTCTGCCGTTTTATTGGAATCGGAGATTGTTCCACGAATGTTGGACAGATTACTGTTGATATTCTGCCATTCTTTTGTAACCGCCTCTGCCTGTTCTTTGTTTAAAATATGATTGTTTCCCTGGATACTATCTATTTTATCCAGAGAATTATGAATATTATTCATGTACTGCTGCGCTTCCGGGTTTGATTCCCCGATGGAATCTGAGAGGGAACCCAGAGATTCCGACAAAGTTTTCGAAGAATTATCGTACTGCTCCGACAGATTGTCCACATAGGTCTTTGCTGCTGTGGAGGTATCACTCATGGTCGAAGCAATGTTGCTTAAGGTCGTGTTGATGGAACTGACCGAATCCTGCACCTGATTTACCTTATCATCCAGATACTCCGATTCTATATACGGCTCCGCCTGACCGACAATTCCTCCTACATCTTTTCGTCCGTAGATTTCCCCTTCATTGTGGCAGTCGATGACTTTTCCACTCTGGCGTCCGGCAATTCCACCCACGTTATAACCCGTGTGTGCAAAACCGATTTTTCCCTGATTGATGCATTCACTGACAATTCCAGTCGAAACACCCACAATTCCGCCAATATCATTTCGGTCTATTACACGCCCTGTGAGATTTAATGTACCAATGTCAACGCCTCCAATATCCATCGTGGTTTTCAGCTCATCTGTATTGATGCTGCACTCCGATGTACACTCTGACACAAGTCCTTCGTTATTTCCAACGATTCCTCCGGTCTGATTGGTGGCTGTCACTGTTGCATTGCTCCTGCAGTTTACAATTTTTCCGGTCGGTTTGTTGATCCCTGCGATCGCTCCGACTGCTGTTTTTCCATTGACAGTTCCTTCAAAGGAACAGTTCCCGATCGTACCATAGTTCACACCGGCAATTCCGCCAATATTTTTACAGCTTCCCTCTGAAGTGATCTTACCGGAGATCTTCAGATCATTCACAACTGCGCTTTTACCCAGATAACGGAAAAATCCGTGATCCGAGCCTTTTACCTGCAGCTTCACATTACTGATCGTGTGACCGCCGCCCTCAAAATCTCCAGAGAAATATGCAACACCATTGAAATCAACCTTCGAAAGATCAATATTATGGGTAAGTTTTACCGTTTTTCCAACACTCCAGCTGTCATACTGACAGTTCTGTAAAAATTCTTCAAATGCCTTTTCATCGGCAATTTCGATGATCTGATTTTTATTTTCTGCCGTATCCGCACTGGTTGTGCTGTCTTTTTCTGTGGTTTCTTTTGTACCACTGCTTTCCTGTGAGGTGGCAGCCTGTATGGTCAACCGTCCGTTTCCTGCCAGAGCAGAAACGGTCAGTGTCATGGAAAAACACAGGGCAAGTACTTTCATTCTCATCTTTTTCATGACTTTTTCTCCTCCTGCTCTTCCTTTGCGGCTGTCTCTGATTCTGCAGCCACATTTTCATCCTGCGTCATTCCCGGCAGCATTGGGTTTTGTGTATCGTCATGTGTGACTTCTCCATGTCTGCCCGGTATGTGCGAATCTAACGACACTTTCATCTGTCCCTGGAATACACCGGAAACATCTGCATCAATCTCTCCCTGTACATAACCTTTTACATGTCCGGTCACCCTCACTCTGCCGACAACCTCCTTCTGAGGTCGTGAAATATTCATGGCAAGGGCTGTCTTCTCAATGATAAAATCACCAAACAGCAGAATCTGCGGCAGCACAAAAAGAACCAGAATAATGGATATTAACGTACCGCGTCCCAAAGCCACACCAATGGAGGCAACCGTCGGATCGGATGCAATCTCACCGATCAAAAATCCTGCACAGGTCAAAATTGTTCCGGAAGTAAAAATAGTTGGAAATGCCTGATTTAAGGATTCAGTAATCGCATCTTTGATCGGCATTCTCTGTTTCAGATCCATGTATCTGCTGGAAATAACGATTGCATAGTCGATCGTTGCACCCATCTGAATTGCAGACACGATCAGGTACGCAATAAAGAATATTGTCTGTCCCCTCATTGCCGGAACTGCAAAGTTGATCCAGATACTTCCCTGTATAGTGAGTACCAGAAGCACCGGAAGCCCTGCTGACTGGAACGTGAAAAACAGGATGATCATAACAAATAGTGCCGTCAATACGCTGATCACGATATTATCCGATGCAAAGGAAGATTCCAGATCATGGTCACTCGTGGAGTTTCCTACCAGAATGACATTGTCTTTTCCAAAATATTTCGCTGCAATACCCCGGATCTCATCCATCGCATCGTAGGTTTCCTGTCCTTCCGCCGGAAGTGACAGATCTAACACAAATCTGGAATAGTCATCTCCCTGCAGCTGTAATTGCGCATCATGCAGCGTGTCATATAAGGACGTAAGCTGATCGTCAAGATCTGCATCTAATGTCACATATCCTTCCTGATACTGGTCATACAGGAACAGGAACATATCAATGATCGGCACCTCATAATCATCAATGCCGGTAAATACCGGACCATACTGCTCCTCATTGTATGCATATGCTGTATACAAAATCTGTACAACTTCTACATCCAGATCCGTCAACTCTGCAAACTGTCTTGGGTTCAGCTTATCCGTCAGCATATAATCATCATTGATCGCCACATTTGCAAGTCCCAATGCCGAGTTTACATAATCCAGTTTTTCAATTTTTCCCAATACCTTTTTCTCGGAATCATAATCCCCTTTTGGAACCATGACAACCAACTGATTGCTGGCACCAAAGGTATTCTCAATTTTTTCACTTGCAATTTTTGATTCACTCTTTTTTGCGCTGACAATGGAATTCGTGTCATATATATACTGGCAGTGATTAGATTCCCAAAATGCAAATACCAGAAACACGATAAAAACCGGCGGAATGATGTATTTGGTCAGATTTGCAAATTTACCTACAAACGTAATTTTTGGTACATAGCATTTGTGATGGGTTTTATCAATTCCTTTTGCAAAAATCAAAAGCACGCCCGGCATTAGGAAGAAAACGGAAATCAGGCTGAGTATGATTGCTTTTACCAGAATGATACCCATATCGTAGCCCAGCCGGAACTGCATAAACATCATCGCAACCATGCCGGAAATCGTGGTAAGGGAGGACGAGCTGATCTCCGGGATCGCCTTGGAGAGTGCCACTTTCACCGCTTCCTCTGCATCCAGCGTCTCATGTTCTTCCATGAAACGGTCACACAAAATAATGGCATAGTCGATTGCCAGTGCCAGCTGAAGCACAACGGCAATGGAATTTGTGACAGATGAGATCGTTCCAAACCAGTAGTTTGTGCCCATGTTTAAAACAGCCGCCACACCAAATGTGATCAGTAATACCGGGATCTGCAGATATGCTTTTGTGGAGAGCATCAACACCGCAACAATGATGACAACCGCCAGCACAAGAATAATATTCATATCCTGCGAAAGTGACTCTGCACTGCGCTCCTCCTCACCGACAGAGGACGAAACATAGACATCATAACCATCCAGTGTCTCTTTTACTTCCTCAAGCGCATCTTTGCTGATCTGTTCATCCTCCGTTCCGTCAAACGTCACACTAAACAGCGCATCCGCACCTGTAAAATGATCCTTGGAATCATCAAATTCAATCTGCTTCACGCCCTCAATATTTTCCAGATCGTCAACCAGATCTTCCGCCTGCGCATAGGTGATATTCGAGACCATGACTTTGGCACTGCCATAAGTTGTGAACTGCTCCTCCATCAGTGACAGCCCGATCCTCGTTTCACTGTCTGCCGGCAGATAGGATGTGATATCCTGATTGACCTGCACCTTATTAATAGAAAGAACACTGTAAATCATTGCCAAAACAAACAGAATTTCGATTGCTTTCCGCTTATTTACAATAAAGGAAGCGACGGTAAGCCAGAAATTCCCTTTTTCTTTTTCCTGTTTTTCTTCCATATTCATCCTCTTTCATGTTACATCTGAATCATTTTTCTTACACAGCAAAACAGCAGTTGCTTTACCGCTGATTCATTTCACTATACTTAACATTGTGTTGATTATTTTATACTGCATTATTATAATAAGGGCATCTGGTTTACTCAATAAACATATTTTTCAAAACTGTTTGTTAATTGACATATTATGTACACTGTGTTGATTATTTCAGAAAATTTTTAGGATTATAAATTTTTAATCATAACTCCAGAAAAAATACCAGACAATAACATCACATTTTATATGAAAGGATCTCACATTATATATGGAAACAAAAA
>OHYU01000750.1_pt1 | contig 15069 bp, 18 predicted proteins | sample 1580331 | NCBI WGS metagenome assembly OHYU01 (sample SAMEA3882519, study PRJEB24775) | human gut metagenome | biome: human-associated habitat; feature: intestine environment; material: feces | place: Netherlands | collected 2009/2010
CGAATCGGTGCAATTGATCGAGGTAACGAAGCAAAGCTTTTTTGAAGGGCTTGCACAGTGCCGGGCGGGCAATCATATAAATGATATATCCAAAGCGGTTTTTGGGTATGTTACGAAAAGAGGGTATTCTGCTGTCCGTGATCTGGTTGGACACGGTGTCGGCGCACATCTCCATGAGGAACCAAATGTGCCGAATTACCCGAAGCTGTTCAAAGGCCCGAAGTTAAAACCGGGGATGGTCATAGCGATTGAACCGATGATCAACATTGGAAGCTATCAGGTTGGCTGGCTGAATGATGACTGGACAGTCGTTACCATGGATGGCTCACGTTCCGCACATTATGAAAATACAGTACTGATAACTGAGGGAGATCCAGAGATCTTATCACGTGCAGAGGGATTGGAATTATAATATAGATCAATAAATTAAGGAGGATATGATATGCCAAAGGCAGACGAAATCGAAATGGAAGGAACCGTATTGGAGAAGCTTCCAAACGCAATGTTTCAGGTAGAATTAGAGAATGGGTTGAAGGTACTTGCCCATATCAGTGGAAAGCTCAGAATGAATTACATTAAAATCCTTCCGGGCGACAAAGTAACCGTGGTTTTATCTCCATATGATCTTACAAAAGGAAGAATCACCTGGAGAGCAAAATAAATTTACATTTTCACTTGCATTTCGCTATGGAAAATGGTATCATAGGTTTTCGTAGCGGACTTTTTGGAAAGGAGAGTATTTTAATGAAGGTTAGAGCATCAGTTAAACCAATTTGCGATAAGTGCAAAGTCATTAAAAGAAAAGGCAGTATTCGTATAATCTGCGAAAATCCAAAGCACAAACAGCGTCAGGGTTAATTCATGTTCGCGTATGTCATAAATGCCATTTATGATAGAACATGGGTCATTGTTAGACATTAGGTCTTACAATCTGACAGGACAGTTGGAACAAGGTATGTAGGATGATAGCCCATCTATAACTATGCCTTGTATTTGTGCGTGTAATGGTATTCCACATTACATACCAACTTCGATTGACGCCACGCCGGTATTCGGGTGGACGACAACGGACATCAGCTCTTGGCTGGAGTTGATAAAAGCGGCTGGACACATAGCATGTGTCAAAAATTGTTTCATTAAGTTATTTTACGGAGGTATAACAAGAATGGCTCGTATTTCAGGTGTTGATTTACCAAGAGAAAAGCGAATCGAAATCGGACTTACCTATATCTATGGTATAGGAAGAACATCAGCTACAAGAATTCTGAAAGAAGCAAACGTAAATCCGGACACTAGAGTTCGTGATCTGACTGACGATGAGGTTAAGAGACTCAGCGAAGTTATCAACGAAACTCAGGTCGTAGAAGGTGATCTGCGTAGAGAAGTAGCTCTTAACATTAAGCGTTTACAGGAAATCGGTTGCTACCGTGGTATCCGTCACAGAAGAGGATTACCTGTTCGTGGACAGAAGACAAAGACAAACGCTAGAACACGTAAGGGTCCAAAGCGCACCGTTGCAAATAAGAAAAAATAATGCAGCATAGAGGAAGTTCTCTTTGTGTATTGTGGCAAACAAGAAGAAATCATTCGTATCAGTCGATATTTTATATTTTAGAGAAAGTAGGTTAGTTTAGATATGGCTAAAGTTACAAAAAAAGTGACAAAAAAGCGTGTAAAGAAAAACGTTGAACGCGGACAGGCACACATTCAGTCATCTTTTAACAATACAATCGTTACTCTTACAGATGCTGAAGGTAATGCTTTATCATGGGCAAGTGCTGGTGGTCTTGGATTTAGAGGTTCAAAGAAATCTACTCCATATGCTGCACAGATGGCAGCTGAGACAGCTACAAAAGCAGCTTTAATCCACGGATTAAAGACCGTAGATGTTATGGTTAAAGGACCGGGTTCAGGAAGAGAAGCAGCGATCCGTGCACTTTCTGCATGTGGTCTTGAGGTTACCAGCATCAAAGACGTAACTCCAGTACCTCACAATGGATGTCGTCCACCAAAACGCAGAAGAGTTTAATTAGGAGGGAAAGACGAAGATGGCAGTAAATAAAGTTCCTGTTCTGAAAAGATGTAGATCACTTGGTTTAGAGCCAAGTTACCTTGGATATGATAAAAAATCCAACAGAGAGTTAAAGAGAGCAAATAAGAAAGTTTCCGAGTACGGACTTCAGTTAAGAGAAAAACAGAAAGCTAAATTCATCTATGGTGTTCTGGAAAAACCTTTCCACAACTACTATGAGAAAGCTGATCAGATGAAGGGCATGACTGGTACAAACTTAATGACCATGTTAGAGTCCAGATTAGATAACGTAGTATTCCGTATGGGATTCGCTAGAACAAGAAAAGAAGCAAGACAGATCGTTGACCACAAGTTCATCTTAGTAAATGGCAAACAGGTTAACATTCCTTCTTACTTAGTAAAAGCTGGCGATGTTATCGAGATCAAAGAGAAGAACAAAGGTCTTCAGAGAATGAAAGACATCGTTGAAGTTACCGGCGGAAGATTAGTTCCGGAGTGGTTAGATGTTGACGCTGAGAAATTACAGGGAACTGTAAAAGAATTACCTTCCAGAGAGCAGATCGACGTTCCTGTTGATGAGATGCTTATCGTCGAGTTATATTCTAAGTAATAGTTAAGCAAATTACCCGAGAAGGAGGGACTTTGTAGTGTTCGATTTTCAAAAACCAAAAATTGAAATCGCAGAAATTTCAGAAGACAAGAAGTACGGAAAGTTTGTTGTAGAACCTTTGGAAAGAGGCTATGGTACGACACTTGGTAATTCTTTAAGAAGAATCATGCTTTCTTCTTTACCGGGTGCTGCTGTCAGCCAGGTTAAGATCGACGGTGTTTTACATGAATTCAGTTCCATTCCTGGCGTTAAGGAAGATGTAACTGAGATTATTATGAATATCAAAAATCTTGCCATCAGAAATAACAGCTCTACAAATGAACCTAAAGTTGCTTACATTGAATTCGAGGGCGAAGGTGTAGTCACAGCAGCAGATATCCAGGTTGATTCTGATATTCAGATTTTAAATCCGGATCTGGTAATTGCCAATTTAAATGGCGGACCTGACTGCAAGCTTTACATGGAGCTTACCATTACCAATGGCAGAGGCTATGTAAGTGCAGACAAAAATAAGACAGAGGACATTCCGATCGGCGTTATCGCTATCGACTCTATCTATACACCGGTAGAAAGAGTAAATCTTTTAATTGAAAATACCCGTGTTGGTCAGATTACAGACTATGATAAGCTTACTTTGGACGTTTACACAAACGGTACCTTAGAGCCAGACGAGGCAGTCAGCTTAGCTGCTAAGGTTTTAAGTGAGCATTTAAGCCTTTTCATCGATCTTTCCGAAGCTGCTCAGCAGGCTGATGTCATGATCGAGAAAGAGGACAATGCAAAAGAGAAAGTTCTTGAGATGAATATCGATGAACTTGAACTTTCCGTTCGTTCTTATAACTGTTTGAAGAGAGCCGGCATTAACACAGTCGAAGAACTGACAAACAGAACACCGGAAGATATGATGAAGGTTCGTAACTTAGGACGTAAATCATTAGAGGAAGTTCTTGCTAAATTAAAAGAGTTAGGACTTCAGTTAAACCAGGGAGAGGAGTAAAGCGAGCGCTTTACATTCCCCGATACAGGCAGAAACAGTAAGACCATGCGGCATGGAGTATGTCTGGTGTGCAGAGTGTATGCATTTGTTGCTCTGATATGCCTGACGAGGAAATGCGTCAGAGACAGTCAGAGGGATGAGGCAGACGAGATTCTGACACACGGATCATGAGTGGCACTTGGAATGGCACTGTGCGGTATCACAGAGTCACTCCGAAACAAGAATATGGCGTCCGGTAAGTAAGTCCAAAGCGCGTGGCCGGATGTTCCACAAAATGGAGGATATTAAAAATGGCAAAGTATCGTAAATTAAGCAGAACCTCTAGCCAGAGAAAAGCTTTATTAAGAGGTCAGGTAACAGCATTATTAAACAATGGTAAGATTGTTACCACAGAAGCAAAAGCAAAAGAGGTTCGCAAAATCGCTGAGGGAATCATCGCTTTAGCAGTAAAAGAGAAAGACAACTATGAAGAAGTTACTGTAAAAGCAAAAGTTGCCCGCAAAGATAAAGACGGTAAGAGAGTAAAAGAAGTTGTAGACGGTAAGAAAGTTACTGTATACGATGAAGTTGAGAAGACTATCAAGAAAGATAAGCCATCCCGTCTTCATGCTCGTAGAGAGATGTTAAAAGTTCTCTACACCGTAAAAGAAGTTCCGACTGAAGCTGCCGGAAGAAAGAAAAACACCAAAGAAGTTGATCTTGTTGCTAAATTATTCGATGAGATCGCTCCGAAATATGCAGACCGTAACGGTGGTTACACAAGAATCGTAAAGATTGGTCAGCGTAAAGGTGATGGCGCTTTAGAGGTATTACTTGAGTTAGTTTAATCACTATCCAAAATATATGAACGTGAAGAAAGCCAGTCCAGGCTGCAGATGATGCAGACTGGGCTGGCTTTTTTGTATGTTGTAGATAGGTTTGGATATCAAAAGGTGGTTTTTAGATTCTTGAGTGGAAAATTGCACTAAGCCGAGGCTGTTTTGTGCCGTTGTATGAAAATAAGAAAATTTGTTTCATACGAAGTTTCTGGTCGAAGTCTGTTCATATGTGTTGAAAGATGTTATGCTAAACATGATATATAGCTGCCGTGCTAAAATGGAGGGATTGAAAATGGCAAGACCGAAAAATAAACAGGAGTTAATAGAGGCTGCAAACACAAATTATGAGAAACTGCTTTCTATGATTGAACGGAGAACAGAAGCGGAGAAAAGTGCACCGTATGATTTTCTGGATGATGAAAAGAAAAAGGAAGCACACTGGAGACGTGATAGAAATTTAAGAGACGTACTGATGCATCTGAATGAGTGGCATCTGCTGCTTTTAGAATGGGTCAAAAACCGTGAAAACGGCAGCAATAAGCCATTCCTGCTGGAAGGATATAACTGGAAAACGTATGGTGATATGAATATGGTATTCTTTCGGCGCTGTCAGAATATTTCCGAAGAAGAGGCACTCGAACGGTTTAAGGATTCACACAAAAGAGTGATGGAGGCATTAGATACGTTTTCACAGGAAGAACTTTTTACCAGGACTTATTATCCATGGGTGGGCGGAAGCTGTATTGGAAATTATTTTATCAGTAATACAAGCAGTCATTATGATTGGGCGATGAAGAAAATGAAAGCACATAAAAAGCGGGTTGGATAAGAAATGTGCCTGCATACCAATTTGAGATTTTCGCTGCCCCGTTGCAATAAATTACTTAGAGGAGACCAGCTATGAAAAAATGGTACAATGAAGAATATGAATTTGAAATAGAAGTTACAGGGTTTTTACGAGGAGATCACACAGAACATTATTGCAGAAATGGGGAAGAGGTTGGGGATCAATATACCTGCACCTATGGATGTCCGGTCAATAAAGATGGTCAGGGAATCTGCTCAAAAACAATGATGATGCTTTATCCACTCATGGAGGCGGTTAGAAGTGGCGGAGATCTTGAGAATCTTGGCGGAAGCAGCAGATATGTGAAAGATATCGTGTGTCCGGACGGATGTGTGATGTTCCGACTGACGGCAACACCGTTAGGAAATGAAAACTTCCATAAGGGTGGATTTTGGAAGGAGCAGTAGGATATGGCATCAAGTAAGGAATATTTACAATTTATTTTAGGATAGTTAGCGGAGTTGGAAGAAATCTCATACCGGGCTATGATGGGCGAATTTATTATTTATTACCGCGGTAAAATCGTTGGTGGTATCTATGATGACAGGCTGTTGGTAAAGCCGGTAAAAGCGGCACTTTCCTATCTGTGGGAAGCCTCCTACGAACTGCCGTATGAGGGAGCAAAAGAAATGCTGCTGGTAGACGAGGTGGATGATAAAGAGTTTTTGCAGGGATTGTTCGTTGCGATGTATGAGGAGCTGCCGGAAGTAAAAGGGAAGAAAAAGAAATAGGAAAGTAACAAAATTGAAAAAGTGAGAAATACCGATTATGTACAGGAAAGCCAGTTTAAACTGCAGATGAAAAGCAGTTTGAACTGGCGTTCTTTTGTTAAAGAATCAAACATTTTTATTATTTAATGTTTCTAAAAAAGTAATCAGGGAATCTAACTGATCAGGTGAAAGTTTATTTGTGGCATTGATTAATTCGACTTGTTTATCAGTAAGAAATACGGGCTGGGCACCACTCTCCATAAAAAACTGGGATAAAGAGATACCAAATGCGTCGCAAATTCGTTCCAGAGAGGGGATAGAAGGTGTCATATGTCTGCGATACCAGGATGAAATTGTAGATTGAGTCATTCCGGACTCTTCTGCAAGTTGGTATTCAGACCATCCTTTTGCAGTTCTAAATTCTACAATTCGATCTAATACGTTCATTTTCTGCCTCCTTAATACTTCGTTATATCGTTTATTATAGTGTGCAATATCGTAGTAAAATAATTTTGAAATGCGTATAAAACATGTATTAATGCGTAGTATAAATATTGAAATTGTAAACGCATTATCGTATAATTAATACGATATATAGTAGTAAATGGGGATAAATATAAATACAAATGAAAAACAATAAATGGGAAAAGAAATTACAGAAATATAAAAATAGAAAAAGAAATTTTTGATAAAAAATGAAAAATGTAAATTTCTAAAACTGAAAAAAGAATTTCGACCGATTATCAGATCCGGTTTATTTATTCAACGAAAAATAAATGGTTTTAGTGTGGAGATAATGAATGAAAAGTCTGCTTTTCATAATAAACCAATTATTTTCGTGGTAACTCATATAGGAAAATGGGATTTTGAGATTGTAAATGAGCAGATACAGGAACAATTTTATGTAATAGCTGCAGATTATAAAAATTTAAGCAGAGGTTTGAATGCAATTATATTAAAAGCAAATGGAATCGTTTATGTGGATGAAAGAGATAAAACAGATAAGCTTAATACAAAAGAGATAATGGTTCGTTTGCTCAGGTGTGGTGCTAATATTATGATTTTTCCAGAAGGGACATGGAATCTTTCGGAAAATTCGATTGTAAATGATATTGCATACGGGGCGGTCTACAGTGCAATTGAAACAGGTGCATCCATTTGTCCAATTGCTATAGAACAATATGATAAGAGATTTGTTATTAACATGGGGAAAATTATTGAAGTAACAGGTAAAAACATAAATAAGAAAAAATTAAATTGTGAATTGCGGGATATGTTAGCAACATTAAAGTGGCAGATTTGGGAACGGGAGGGGCTGAAGAAAAGATCAGATATTTCAGATGATTATTGGGAAAATTTTATAGAACAGAGAAGAAGAGAATGGAAGGAATATAGTTTGAGGGAGCAGATTATCAATACATATATTCAGAAGAAAAATGGCAATATTCGCTTACTCAGATTGAATTAAAAACTAAGAACATTCCTACATGGCTAGAGATATTAAAAAACGAGGAAGGATTGGGATGGATGACAAATGATAATTCATAAGATACTGCATCCGATTTCATTGAAAATATCAAGAAAAATACATGGAAAGACTTTGCATATATTAAGTGAAATACCTATGGAGAGAGACGGAGCAATTTATATGGCAAACCATTCATGTAGATGGGATGTGCCAGTTGCGGTAGATCTTTTAAAAAGACATACCTATGTTTTGGCTGGAAAACAATCACTTCAATTTATGGACTGGCTTGGATTTGAAATAAATGGAACTGTCTGGGTGGATAGAAAAAATAGAAATAGCAGATCATTCGCGTATAAAAAAATGAAAAAGTTACTAATGAAGAAAAACAACTTACTAATCTTCCCGGAAGGAACATGGAATTTGCAGCCTTCCGTTAGTGCATAATACGGTAAAAATAATGGATATAGATTCCGGTCAGGAATTGAAATATAACGAAGTTGGTGAAATCTGGATTTCCGGCCCATCAATTATGCTGGGATATTATAAAAATGAAGAAGCTACATCAGAAATTATATCTGAGGATGAAAAGGGGCAGAAATGGATTCGTACAGGAGATCTGGGCTGTATGAATGAAGATGGATTATTATTTCATAAAGGTAGAATACGACGTATTTATTTAACATCTGTGATGGGACAGCCCGCTAAGATTTTTCCTAATATGGTGGAGCAGATTATTAATAGACAGGCGGGAGTCGAAGAAAGTGCAGTAGTTGGAAGATATATAGAAAACAGTGCTTATTATGAACCGGTAGGATTTATTGTTTTAAAAGATAAAAGTATGGAGCATAAAGTTGTGGAAGAACAGGTAAGAGAAAGTTGTGAGAAAGAATTGCCGCCATACATGATTCCGGTAGAATATCGTTTTGTAGAAAAACTTCCATATACGTCTGTTGGAAAAGTTGATTTTAGAAAGTTAGAAACAGAAGCAGAGAACAGGACATAAACGAAACAAGATATAGTTTGATAAAGGTACAGGAGTAAAGATGAAGCAGATACAAAAGACCACCGGTTATCCATCCATAGACAAGCCGTGGATGAAATACTACAGCGAGGAAGCTCTTTATGGTGAAATCCCGAAATGTACGATGTATGAGTATATATTTGATCACAACAAGTCACATTTAGATGGCATAGCCCTGCGGTATTTTACTAAAAAAATTACATACCAAAAACTTTTTGAAAATATCCGTAAAACAGCAGATGCGTTCTGGGCACAGGGAATCCGAAAAGGGGATGCTGTTACGATTATGTCACTTAATACACCGGAAACAATTTACTGCATATATGCGCTGAATTATATAGGTGCGGTTGCGAACATGGTTTATATGACGCTTTCGGAAGAGGAGATTGTAGAGACGGTAAAAAATACAGATTCTAAAATGTTTATTTTTCTGGATGTGGCAGCAGAAAAAGTCAGAAATGTTGTAGAGAATATAGAAAAAATAAGGGTGCTCGCAATTTCACCGACAGATTCTTTGGGCTTTCCGGTACAAAAATTTTCTGCTTTAAAAAGCAAAATTAATACAAAAGGATTTTGGAAGTGGAAGGATTTTCTGAAAGCCGGAGAACATCAGAAAGCACAGCAGACATCTTACCATGAGAACGAATTGTCAGTGATTGTGTATACAAGTGGAACAACCGGAACACCCAAGGGCGTAATGTTAAGTAATGACAGCCTTAATGCGGTAGCATGGCAATATGAAAAGTCAGGAATGAAATTTACAAGAGGGGAAACGTTTCTTACGTTTATGCCGCCTTTTTTGTCAATTGGGTTGAGCTTAAATGTGCATCTTCCGTTGAGTCTTGGATTAGTCTCAGATATGGTGATAGATCCTGAACCACAAAATGTCACGCGTATGTATTTGAAAAAAAAGACAAATCATTTTACTGCGGCACCGATGAACATTGTTCAAGTGTTTGAACAGATAAAGGGAAATATGCAGTTTTGTATTACAATGGCGGGCGGTGGGGAGTCATTAAGGACAGAGCAGGAAGCTGAAATTAACGAAGAATTAAGAAAACGTCATTCGGAGGCAAAATACCTAACGGGATATGGAATGACTGAATTTTCAGCTACAGTAACAACGTCTATGAATCATGTGTATAAAGCAGGCACACTTGGAATTCCGCTTTGTAAGGTAAATATCAAAGTAATCAATCCAGATAATGGAGAAAAGCTGAAATATAATGAAACTGGTGAATTATGCTTTTGCACACCAAGTCATATGCTGGGATATCTGGATAATGAGGAAGAAACAAAAAAGATTTGTGACAGGGATGAGAAGAATAGCTTATGGATTCATACAGGTGATTTAGGTTTTGTGGATGAAGATGGATTCGTACATTTTGTGGGAAGGATTAAAAGAATATATCTTGTGCAAGCGGCAGATGGAACAGTTTATAAACTTTTCCCACAACGTATAGAAGAAACAATCGCTGAATATCCAGAGGTAGATTTGTGTGCAGTAGTTGTGGAACTCGATGCACAAAATATAGCCACTGCTATTGCCTGTGTAAAGCGGACAGCAGAAAGTAAAAATAATAATAACTTTTTGACAGGTTTGCAGCAGTATTGCAAAGAAAAATTACCGGTACACCTTGTACCGAAACAAATTATTGAGATGGATGAAATACCGCTGACACAGAGTGGGAAGATTGATTATAAAACGTTGGAGAAGATGACAAAGTGATCGGGAAGAAAAATAAGAGAAAAGAAAGCAGCAATGCGGGAAATAAAATCTTGGTTATATGTTCTATAGCAGTTCCGTGTATTATTTGCATAGCTCAGATAGTTATAAACGAATTCAACTTTAAAAATATGTATATATGGGCAAAAGAAAATGAAAATTATATTGGTGCTGAGAATATTTTTAATAACCTGATAGAAGATGATTTTATCAATTCTGGTTTAGCAGTTATAACAATTGCAGTCAGTGTGTGGGTCGGGTTGAATATCTATAACAATTGTAAGGAAAGTTATCTTGAAAAACAGTTAGAGGAATTAAAAAATAAACATTTGGAGGTAGAAAATGAATATCATAAGCAGCTTTTTTTAAAAGAGGTAGAACAGACAGAAAGTATGTATGAATTATCAAAATATTTTTTTGATGCATTTCGTAATAATGACCAAATAGAAAAAGAGGAATATAGGGATTTTTACCAGATAGAGAGGACTTTTGTAAAATGTGTTAAAGCATATGAAAAAGGAGAAAAAGTAGCGGTTGAATTGTATTCAGAAAAGTTAAACAAGATTGTGTTTCAGAAAATAGAAAATGAAATATTTGAGCAATGGTCTTTAGGGGATATGTATTTAAAACTTCGTCTTAGTGATGCTATGTATTACCATGCAGATAACAATGAGAAAGAACTGCAGGACAGTGTGAAGATATATGAGGAAGCAATGAATTACATAAAAAGAGAAAATAATGAATTTGTTGGATATATGGAAAATACCATTGGATATACATATCTGAAACTTTATAGAGAATGTGAGTCAAAGCAAAAGAAGGAGAGCTATAGAAAAAAGGCAGAAGAGTATTTAGCACATGCACAAGGTAAGAATCACAAAGGACGATATTTACAAAATATGGGTGCATATTTTGAGAGCCTGAATACTATAGACGGATATGAGAAGGCATTAGAATGGTATAATGAAGCTCTTAATGCAAAGAATATCGATAAGAAAATTTATAATCTGTTAGGGGCAGTAATGTTAAAAATAGTTGAGGCAGAAATGGGAATCAATGTTCGTTTCAAAAATAATATTTTATTGGATTCATTTGACAGGGTAATAGATCCCAAGGTTAAAAATTATATAGCAGATGCGTATATTTGGCTGCATGTAGCTGTAAATATAACTCCCTGGTTAATTAATACGCATTACAATTTGGCAAAAGCAGCATTATATTATGCAATTTTTGTTGTAGAGGAAAAGGAAAGAAATAATTTACTCAAAGAAGCAGAATTAAGGATAAAGATAGCTGAAAAGATGGAGTCGGAAAATATTGGTATGCTTTTTACAAAACGTAATTATTATGAGGCGATAGGAGACTTACAAAATGCCATTTTGGTTAACAACAAAATAAAGAAAAAATTGGAGGGATAAATCAATGAGTGATGTGGATTCAGCACAGAAAGTATATAAAACATATTTAATGGTAGATAATTTCATTGAAATATTGATGGAAAATGAAAAATCAGGGGCAAATGAATACACATTTGGTTTGAAAAGCAAAAAAGATTATGAACAGCTTTTAAAACCAGTTGCAAAAATTTATCTGGAAAATGAAAAAGACATTAAAAAATCTTTTGAAGCAATAATTGAACAGTCAGAAATATGCGACCTTTTGAAGCAATTTATTATAGACAATAAAATGGCACCAGGAGCGGTGATAGCTTTTGGTACGAAAAAACATCAGGAAATATTATATTTGGGAAATCAACAGGAAGTTGCTGATAATGGAGATGATGAAATAATACCTATGGCAGAAGATAGTATTTTTGATTTGTCTTCGGTTACAAAAATTTTTACATGTTTGATGGTATTAAAACTTGTAGAGATGCAAAAGATCAAACTATCAGATAAAATTTATAATCTGGATAATCGCTTCATCAATTTGCGTGAAGTTTCGGTGGAGGATCTGCTCACATTTAAAGTTCCGTTAAAAACAAAGCAAAGGTTAGAAACATTGAATGATCTGAAAGAAATTGAAAAAGAAATTTTTGAAATAATGCCTGGCGAACCGGAAGTAAGATTATATTCTGACATGGGTGCGATGGTTTTAAAATATGTTGTAGAAAATATTATGAATGATAATTTTTACAGACTGGTACAGATATATATTTTGCAGCCATGCCAGATGAACAGTACCTGTATAAATATTCCAGAAGATGCAGCGAAAAGAATTGTTTCAAATAATTTTGAGAGAAGAATAATAAATGGAAGTTATGTTACGCTTGATAAAATATTTAAAGGCGTAGTAAGTGATGGAAAAACAAGAGCAATAAATTCGTTCGGAGTACAGTTGACAGGGCATGCAGGGCTTTTTTCAACAGCAGGAGATATGGCGAAATTGGCAATGGCATTGATGGAGGAAAAGGTTTTGTCAATAGAAAGCCTGAAAAAAATAGGAATTAACAGAACAGGAAAAATGATAGGTGAAAATGATGTAACACAATTTCATGGGTATTTGTGTTATTCCAAAAACCCAATAGAGATGAATTCGGAAGTAAATCACTTTTTAAGTGGAAATGCATTTGCGCTGGGAGGGTACACTGGCAACCAGCTTACAATAGACATAGAAAACGGTGTGTACGTGTTTTTTGCATCAAATCGTTGTCATAACAGAGTTACAAATATAACAGGAGCAGCAGAGAAGGATTATGTTCGGGATGGATATGCGAAATGGAATAATGGAAAAAACTATAAATATAACAAGAGATATGCATATGACAGAGATGATTATGTGATGAAGCCAGCGGTTGAACTTGTTTTAAAGTATAGGTGTCTGGAATATATTTTGGGAGAAAGTACAATGAAAACGGAAAAAGAATGTATTGTAAGAAAATTATAGGAGCATGGAAGGGAGCAGGCAAATGAATACACAAAAGAAAACTGGCTATCCATCCATAGACAAGCCATGGCTAAAATATTACACGCAGTCAGATATACAAAACAAGGAACCAGCGTGTACGTTGTATCAGAATATTTATAGCAATAATTCAAAATATCTGAAAGATACAGCTATTTCGTATTATGGAAATAAAATTACATATGCGCAGTTGTTTAATAATGTGGATGCATGTGCAAAATCACTTGTGAAATATGGAATAAAGGAAGGGGACTGTGTCACTCTTTGTACTGCAGCCGTACCGGAAGCTATATATCTGATGATTGCCTGCAGTAAGATAGGAGCAATCGCAAATTTTATTAATCCGTTATTTACTACAGAGCAGATGGTACAGCGGATCAATGACACAAAGTCAAAAATTTTGTTTGTTATGGATGAAATGCTTTCTTATATTGTGGATGCTGTACCTCGTATCGGCATAAATAAAACAGTTGTTATGCCTGTTACGGAATCTATGCCGGAGCTGGCAAAATTAGTTGTATGTGCAGGGCAAAAAAACTGGAATAAAAAAAGAACAGATCATAAAGGATTTTATTCCTGGAAATCGTTTATAAAATATGGGAATGACTATAATGGAGAGACTGAGAGATCTTATGAAAAAAATCGTGGATGTATTATGGTGTATTCATCCGGAACTACAGGCGCTTCAAAAGGGATTTTGTTAACAAATGATGGAATCAATGCAACAATAGCTCATTATGATAACGAAGATTTCAATTATGAAAGAGGCGATACGTTTTATGCAGTTATTCCAATCTGGTTTTCTACGGGAAATGTGCTTGATATTTTAATGCCGCTTCGCATGGGAATGACAGTAATACCGGAACTGCAATTTGAAAAAGAAAGAGTGATTGATGGCATAAGAAAATATAAACCGACGATGACTCTGAATCCGACAAGTATATGGATGGCACTTGCACAATCAAAAAAAGGAAAAAAGATAGACCTGAAAGCAATGAAATATCCAATTACCGGAGGAGAAGCGGTGACACCACAGGAAGAAAAAATAATCACTGATTTTCTACGAAAGAGTGGGTGTAATGCACCATTGATCAAAGGGTATGGAATGTGTGAACTTGGAAGTACAGTTACTTCCACTTCGCCGGAACATAATAAGATGCGATCATCCGGTTATCCGATTAAGGGCGTGACAGTTGCTGCGTTTGATACTGAGACAAACGAGGAATTACCATATGGACAAAGAGGAGAAATCAGAGTCAATTCTCCTGCAAGAATGAAGGAATATTATAAAAATCCGGTAGAAACAAAAAAGTATTTTTACGAAGATCAGAATCATTGCATATGGGGGTGTACCGGAGATATTGGGTATGTGGATGAGGATGGTTACCTTTTTGTAGAAGGAAGAGCGAGTGACAGTTTTTATAGTGAGGATGGGAAACGGATTTATCTGTTTGATATAGAGCATATTGTTTTAGAGGACGAGGCGGTTGCCCAGTGCAAAGCAGTTGCAGTACAGATCAATGGAAAATTTAAACCAATACTTCATGTTGTACTGAAAAAAAATGGAGTTACAGATACCAGAACTGTAATTCCACGGATTCATAAAAAGTTATCAGAACAGCTTTCAGAGAATGCAATTCCGGTGGCATATAAACTGCGTCAGGCACTGCCGGTTCATCCAAATGGAAAAAGAAACGTGGAGGCGTTGAAAGCAGAAGATAGCGGATTTGTTGATTCGAGGGGAAATGCCTGGAAAGTCAGATAACGATTGATGAAAATGTTAAAGGAGACTGCAGAAAATGGATGATAAACAAATGAGAAACACAGGCTATCCATCCATAGACAAGCCGTGGCTAAAATACTACAGCGAGGAAGCACTTCATGGTGAAATCCCGAAATGTACGATGTATGAGTATATATTTGATCACAACAAGTC
>OHYU01000772.1_pt1 | contig 14809 bp, 10 predicted proteins | sample 1580331 | NCBI WGS metagenome assembly OHYU01 (sample SAMEA3882519, study PRJEB24775) | human gut metagenome | biome: human-associated habitat; feature: intestine environment; material: feces | place: Netherlands | collected 2009/2010
TTTTGGTGGGGTGGGTGGCGATGGGGAGGCGGTAGGTGCCATCGTCGTCGCGGCTGATGAAGTAGTGGTGGGCGATGTCGTCGTTGATGATGATGGATCGCACCATTTTCTTGATTCGTGAGAGGTTTTGGTTCAATTTGTCGGGTTTGAGGAGTGCATCTACACTTTCTTCCACGTAGTTGCTGCCGGGGTGCACTTCCTCGTAAATGTCGATGAAATCGGCGCGATGGTTGCATAGTTCTTTCAGGCGGCAGCCTTCTGGGTGCAACAGGAACCAGATGTAGAGCGTGCGGCTGGCGGCACTCATCTTCAGTTCCATTTCATTGTATTCGGGGAAGATGATTTTGCGGTCGCGGTTCACTACCAGCATAGGCATCGTGTTCACCACATACTTGCCCTGTAGCGATGTGGCAATTAGTTCGGTAGGGTCGGCGTGATACTTTTGTATGAAGTCCATAATCAGAGCCTGAATCAACTGCAAGTCGTGGTTGCGCTGCTGCTGCAAACTCTGAGCATAGTCATTTTCTTGCACGTCCTCTCTCAGGATTTCGATTTGTGCCTCGTCCTCCTTCGTCAGTTTTGCTTCACCAACCTCGTCTTCATCCGTTAGCGTAAATCTCTCTGCATTGCCGTCCTCGATTGGTGTTGGTTCCTCAGCCCAATTCCCCTTTTTAGGAGCATAGCAATAATTCATCATCAGGTTGCGCTCATCACGGAACTTCCGCTCCCTTTTATAGACACGATGTTCAATCGACAGGAATTTACTTGATGCCGACTCGCCGGCTGCCAAACCGATTTCGGGGAAAATGAGTGTGAAGGTGCTGTTGTCGCCATCGCGATCTTCCTCCACCGAGGTGAGGCGGTTGTAGAACGTGAACAAGCCATCGTCGAGCGTGTGCATACTCTGAATCACGCAAGCGAGCACGGAATATCGGCCGATATTGCCAGCATTCACCTTTCGGGCGGCAATCACCATGCCAAGGCGGTTCACCTCTGGCACATGCGCCGTCACCACCTCCATTTTGGCAAGCCAACCGAGGTTGATGCTGCGCCTGAGCGACGACTTCAGCAAGTGGGTGTAGGCTTGAGCCTGGTGGTCACTACTCACAAACAGATACAGTTTGCCATACTCCAAGTGGTAGAGCAGTTCGGGATCGATAAAATTGGTCACGTCCATCATATTACTATCAGTTTTTCGGGATAAAGTTAATAAAAAAAGTTGTCACACTCACACTAATATGTAGTGCAAGTGCAACAACCGTGCCAATCAGGTATTAGGAATTGAAGAAGTTTTTGGAAATTCTCCTTTTCATCTCAGCGCGTTCTTCAGGTGTTGGGGCCATGCAGTAGTGCACATTGTCTGCCCACTTCATTCTGCTCTCATTCACAATTTTTGCCATTTTCTCTGTTCCCTCTTCCGTTTTTTCCCATGTCATGGTATTGTCGATTGAAAGGTTGAACGCCACTGATTCCACATCGTGGTCGGCACCGATGTAGGCAAACATCCACCCTTCCTGCTTGTAGGCTTCAATCAGTGCCTTGATGGCTTTACCCGAAAACTCTCGTGAAGCGTTTTCGTAGCCGTCGGTGATGATGGTCACCGCCACGCTGGCAGATTCGTCGTCCTTTACAGTGGTGTGCAAGCGTGTGCACACATTGCCTATGGCATCGTAGAGCGGAGTCATGCAGCAAGGCTCATAATCGGCAAGGGTGATGTCGTTCACCTTTTCGATAGGCGTGTTTTCGTAAATCACCTTCTGTTCGCAGCTGCAGAATGCCACCAGCGTCACAAACTGCTCCTGCTCCGCATTTTTCTTTCTCATGCTGCGAATGCAGCCGAATGTTTCGTTCACACTGTCGACGGCTTGCTTGCGAATGCTTGTCATCGAACCGCTCTTGTCGAGAATCACTACGTTGTAAATCTTGCTGTTCATTTTCGTTGTGTTTTAAAAATGTCGTTATTTGTGGTTAATTAAGATTGATTTCTTGTTTCATGCCACAAAGTTACATCCAATTTCCACGCACCCCCATTTCCTGCAACCTTGCATTTTTTCACCTCAAAATACGGTGGCATTTCTCCTAATTTATATGGTATTTGGAAATAATATTGTACCTTTGCATAATGCACAAGGGTTATTTCCTTGCTTGTAAATAGACCAAAATAAAACGCAAAAAAGAAGTTCTGTGACAGTAGCAAAACGGCTTTGGTCGGTCACCAAACCATGTTGGAGCATTTCTTTTAATGATATGGGACAGAAAAAAGAGTTTTTAAAATCACGTAAAAAAGTAACATTTGTTGACTTGTTTGCTGGTGCTGGAGGCATCAGCGAGGGTTTTATGCAAGCTTATACAGCAGACAAATATTTCGACTTTCTTTTAGCAAGCGACATAAACGAAAACTGTGAACTAACACATAGAGTTAGGTACAATGAGGTTCTCGGACTTGACACAAAATTTTTGTGCCAAGATATTATGGACGACTCCTTCTTGCCAAATCTTTTAAAGGAGTTGGCAGGCAAACAAGTTGATGTTGTGACAGGCGGACCAAGTTGCCAGTCATTTAGTCTTGCAGGAAGAAGAAAAAAACTTGATAAACGTGATGACCTGTTCTACCATTATCTCAAAGTGATAAAAGCGTTACGTCCGAAGTATTTTGTCATGGAAAATGTGAAAGGTATTTTGACAAAAGATGAAGGACGTATAAAAGAGCGTATTATCAGAGAAATTCGGTCGATTGTTGACCCGATGACTCTTGGGCAACTTTTAGATTTTCTGGACTACAATTTAAAAGGTTCAATTCCAACGGCATTATACAGTACCCTGGTTTTGAAACTGAAAATGGAAGTGAACGAGAATCCAAAAATAAAGGAAAGCGAATCGTTCTTTGAGCTCCTTGATGGTTTGTTGCGAGACTTGACTACCAAGCATTTGCCTTACAATGTCAGCAAGAGTAACGAGGCTGTTAACACGATTCGTCATGGGCTTATACTGATGAAGGAAAAGCACTTGCGTGATGAAATACGCAAGCAAATCATTCAACTGAAAACCTCTGCCCATATTGATAACGACAGGTTTGTAGAACACTACAATTTTATTGTTGAGACTATTTCGACTGAGCAAATATTAAAAACAACGTTAGCGGCAATAGACGATGTGGCATTGTTAGGAGACTGCAAGAATGATGCAGAAATCATCAAATCGGTCCTCAGACTCTATGTCTCAACTTTTGACGAATGCGTTGATTTCATAAGAGTGCATCTGGGCAATAACGATGGAGTGTTAGAATCGTTCGACCGTTTGATGAATAATGTTCGCTTATATAACATTGACAAACCGATAGTTGTATTGTCGTCAAACTATGGTGTGCCGCAAAATCGAGAGCGAGTGCTTTTTATTGGTTGTAGAAACGATCAAGAGCTAATAAGCAACATACCACATACGGTAGGTGAAGAAGATAAGGTTAAGGTTTTTGAGGCCATTTGGGATTTGGACATGTTGGGCAATGGCGAGACTGCCACAGCATATCGCCAACCAAATAGTCAAAAGCAATATGAAAGCGAAAAAAAGCGTCGTTCATTACAGGGTGAACCCGACACAAGAGGGCTTTTGTATACAGAATGGTCTAAAATCGGTCGCTTAGGGCATCGCTTCACTTTTGATAAAGAGCCTTTTTATGTGGCATCGATGGAAGAATTAAAATCACCCAAAAAGCACAAGGTGATGGAATTGTTTAATCATCAGACGAGTTTGCAGAGCGAAAGCGTTCGCAAGCGCCTTAGCATTATCGCCAAGCATAAAGATTATAATGAGGCAAAGGACGAGCTAAAAGCAAGTGGTTTGGCTTCAAATAAGCGTAATTACACGGTGTTAGACCCATTAGGGCAAAGCCCGACAGTGTGTACGATGCCCGACGATTTCATACACTATTCCGCCTGTCGCCCTATGACTGTTAGAGAAATGGCTCGATTGCAAAGTTTTGACGATTCGTTTGTTTTCCAAGGAAAAAGACAAACAGGGGGGAACAACCGTCAAAAGGAAATTCCACAATACACTTTAGTAGGCAATGCTGTCCCACCACTTATGGCAAGGGCTATAGCGAACACTATACTTGACCACATCAAATAAAATAAGTTATGATTCACATGAGGAACTTTAATGAGTTTGAGGTGCGGAATATTACATTTCTTACTCAAAAGAACATAGAATACACCCTTGTTCAAATCACAGAAACAGGTTTCAAAAAAAGTATTTTGGATGCGACAGAGCCAATGCGTCAATACTTCAAGGACTGTGGAATGCACGATTATTCCGCCCAACTGCAAGGGCAAGATTATAAGGTGTTACAACCAACTGCGATTTTAGACGAAGCTTCAATATTCACTACTTCAACATCATTGTATCGTCCAGAAACCAAGAAAGGTGACCCACGAATATGGACTTTTAACTTGAAAAAGTATTGTTCACCAAACGACATTCTTTTGATGATGTTCCATAATAAGATCCTGCATGTGGTAAACCTTTCTCGTGTCAATATTGAGCATGTATATAACTCGTCAATCCTTACGCCTTTAAAAGAATTAATCACTAATGTGAACTCTGTCGCAATGAGCATTGCCAACGAGTTGACTAACAACCTAAAAGATATAGCAAAGGAATGGCATCAAGCAGATGTTTTAGCAGATACAGGTGTCGGTCGTGCGATTGAGCGAATTTTAGGAATCGAGATGAACAGTTCAAAATTGCCCGATTACAAGGGAATTGAGTTGAAAAGTTTTCGAGACAAGCGTCCAAGAGTTCGTTCTACACTTTTTTGTCAAGTGCCAGACTGGAAAAACAGCCATTTGAAATCAGCAAAAGATATTGTAGCCAAATATGGTTATTTACGCTTAAACAAAGATGGCAAACAAGCCTTGACTTACCACAACACGCTTAACTGTGTCACGCCAAATTCCCAAAATTTAGGATTAACTCTTTATTCTATTGATAAGCGTCTTGCAATAGAAGAGAAAAAAGGCGTTGTTGATAAACAGAAGATGAAGTATTTAAAAGTTGCAGATGTTGCGCTTTGGCAACTGCCCACTTTGCATGATCGGCTTTTGGAAAAACATCATGAAACATTTTGGATAGAAGTGGAATCTAAAGTTGAGGGTGGCGAGGAACTCTTTCGTCCAACACTTGTTGAACACACCAAAAACCCTGTGGTATCACAATTTGATACACTTTTAGATACAGGATACATCACAGTTGATTTGCTTCTTTCAAGGTCAGGAGGGCATGGCGACACAATCGCCTTCAAAATAAAAAAGCAAGCAATGCCAATGCTTTTCCCTGAAAGTGAACAAATATCTTTAAGATAAATTACCGACATATCCAACGATGGTGATACGGGTTTTCGGTGAAAATGATTATCTTTGCAGACTATATGTAATTAATAACTGAAATACACTGATATGCAATCTACTCGACTTGAAAAAATAGCTCGCTTGCTCCAAAAGGAACTGAGCGAAATCTTCCGTCTCGAAACAGCGAAAATGGGTGGTGTGCTCGTGAGCGTGAGCGCAGTGCGTGTGTCGCCCGACTTGAGCATCGCACGCGCCTACCTGAGTGTGTTCCCAAGCGAACGCGCACAGGAAATCATGGCTAACATCAACGCCAACGAAAAGGGCATTCGCTACAATCTGGCTCAGCGTGTGCGCTACCAACTCCGCAAAACGCCCGAGTTGCACTTCCATCTCGACGACTCGCTCGACTATATCCAGCACATCGACGAACTGCTGGCTAAAGACGGCACAAAGACTGATAAAACTGAGGAATAATAGCCATCCGTAAGTGAGCCTCTCTTTCAACATAGCGCTTCGCTACCTGCGTGCCAAGAAAGGGCACACAGCCGTGAACATTATCTCCATCATCTCTGTGTTAGGGGTGGTGGTGACCACTGCCGCGCTGATTTGTGTGCTAAGCGTGTTCAACGGTTTTCACGACTTGATTAAGGAGAAACTCTCCACCGTCGACCCCGACATCGCCATCACCGCCACTATGGGCAAGACCATAGCCGATGCCGACAGCGTGGTGCGTGTGGCACAAGCCATTCCGGGCGTGGAAATGGCTATGCCTGTGGTGGAGGACAATGCCCTCGCCATTTTCGCCGACTACAGTATGCCGCTGAGGCTGAAAGGCGTGCCGAAAGACTACAATCGGCTCACGGGCATCGACAGCGTGATTGTGGAGGGCGATTTCCTGTTGGAGGACGAGGTGTCGCGCTATGCGGTGCTGGGCGTTGGGCCAGCCGTGAGTCTGAACGCACGCGCCGGCTCGCTGCGAATGCTCCAACTTTATGCGCCACAGCGTCGCGGACAGGTTGACCTCAACGACCCGATGAACGCCTTCACCGAAGATTCGGTGTTTGTAGCTGGCATTTTCATGGTGCAGCAGAAGGATTTCGACAACGATATGATTTTTGCTCCCATCGACTTGGCGCGCGAACTGTTTGACTACACCACCGAAGCCACACAAGTGGAGTTGAAACTCGCTCGTGGAGCCTCGGAACAAGCCGTGATGGACCAACTGAATGCGCAGTTGGGCGAATCCTACACGGTGAAAAATCGCATGATGCAGCAAGATGCGTCGTTCCGACTGGTGAATATGGAAAAATGGATCACGTTTCTGCTGCTCGCATTCATTCTGGTGATTGCCACTTTCAATGTGATTAGCACCCTCTCGCTTTTGATTATCGAGAAAGACGAGAGCATTCGCACCTTCAGAAGCCTCGGTGCCACCGACAAGCAAATCACACGCATTTTCGTCACAGAAGGGTGGCTGATTGCCCTTGTGGGTGCTGTGGCTGGCGTGGCTTTGGGACTGGTACTCTGCCTCTGCCAGCAGCAGTTTGGCTGGCTCAAGCTCTCGGCTCGCCCCGATGCGGTGATAGTGAACGCCTATCCGGTGTCGGTGGTTTGGACCGATGTGCTGGTGGTGTTTATGCTGGTGGCGGCTGTTGGGCTTGTCACTTCGCTCGTCACTTCGCTGATGATGCGCCGCCGACTTAACAGATAATTCTCTCAATTTCCAATAACACGATGAATATCCGTCACGACATCGAAAACGCATGGGGCGCAATCAAGCGTTTTGCGCGCCGTATGCTTGTCACCAAACGGCTGATGGCGCTGATGGCAATGGGCGTGACTGCACTCGTGAGCATTGTGGTGCTGTATTACAGCGATTGGCGACTGGCTGTGGGGCCGTGGCACACCTATGGCGACGGGCTGTTCAGCGTCAACGAGCCCCGCGACGAGCATTACGAAAACTTCCTCCTTTCGGGCGATTTCCGGAAGCGACTGGAGAACCGTGGCGGCGGTCCACTGGTGGCATCGTTCCAGAAGTCGGTGCTGTCCGACGCTGGCGAGGTAATCGACATTCGCCACATCAACGTGTTTGACATCAGCAAGCGTTTCAGCCGACTGTTCAGCACCGAAAAACAGGTGGCACGCACCTTCCTCTCGCGTAAAAACTCCTATTTTGTGGAATACGACATTCAGCCAGCCCCGAAGGTTGACGGACACCCTGCCATGTACTACAAGTCGCGCTACCGCGATGAGGGCGGCTACTACGCACGCGGCATGGTGGTGTGCGCACATCACCGCGCTTACTTCTTTGAATCGTATTCCAACTACAGCCCATACCTCGATTGGGAAAACGACACCAAAACCTACTATTTCGACAAGTCGGTAAGCGAAACGAGAAACTTCACCGTCGATAACATGGACTCGATAGAAAACCGCTTCTTCCTCTGGTCGATATTCCTCTTTGCCGTCTATGTGACGGCTGGTGCATTGGCGTTCAGAATGGTCACCCGCGGCATCATCAACCAAGGCCCCGACTATCCAATCGTCAACCTCGAATCCCACAAACGCTGGCAATGGCTCTCAGGGCTCACCATCGTGATGATGCTCGTGATGTTTGTAATGATGGTGGCATTCTGGCAATACAAAGGCACCACGCCCCTCCAGACCGCCTCCTTCATCATCTTCGGCCTCCTTATCTACACCTTCAACCTCCCCACCAGCATCCACCTCTACAAAAAAGCCCGCAACCGCCTCCACCGCTAACCCTTCCCACAGGTTTTATGTAGATTGCTTTGGCGAGTGATTTATCGCTCACCAAAGCAATCTTGTGAGGGATTTGTGTGTGGGTGTGGGGGAATTAGTGGAGGATAAATGATTTCCTCATATAAAGTATCAGTTTTAAAAGCCTAATCAGTTAATTATCCGAATATTACCGCCACAAATGCGTAGCGGTCATCTCTGCAAATATAGTAAACTTTTCTTAATTCCGCAGTATATTCCCCAAAAAATCGAAAAGCCACCCCATTTCACCGATTTTTAGGCAATGTGTGAGTAGGAACAGCAGGGGTTAGTCGTCTTCGCCTACGAGGGCGCGGAGTTCACGGAGTTCGCTGTATGCCATTTTTAGGATGGCGTTGTCGATGCTGATATATTCTTCCACGGGGCGACCTTCGTCTTGCAGCGAGTGGGCGAAAAGCCAGTCGTAGGTGTCTTTCAGATAGAAGGCGCGTGCGAGTGCGCCATGCGATGCACCGGGCAGCCAGTCGAAACGCAGACGCGAGGTGAGTTGCTTCTCCTGAAGCCCTGCCACCACCTTTTTCGACTCGTTCACGCCCACAGCGCGGTCGGCAGTGCCGTGAATAATCCAAAATGGGAGTTCGCCCAGCCCGGTCTGGTCCTTCAGGTAGCAACCGCCACACAGTGCCATTGCCGCCGCAATCTTGTTGGGGTAGGTGCCGGCAAAGTCCATCGTGCCGTAGCCACCGAGGCTCATTCCCAGCACATATATGCGGTTGGCGTCCACCTTGTAGTTCGCCTCCATCCATTCAATGATGTCCATCAGTTTCGATGGTTTCCACGCCTCGCCCGGATTCTGTGGAGCAATCACAAACGCCGGCATATTCATACCCTTTTTAATGGCGTCGAGTGTGCCGTAGCGAAGCACTTGGTTAAGGTTGCGACCGCACAGCGAGCGACCGTGCAGAAACACCACAATCGGTTGCGCCTTGGTACCGTCGTAGCCGTCGGGCGTGTAAATCCAGAAAGGATAACCGTTTTCGGCAATGCGTTCGTGGGTTTTCATCGTGCCCTCTGCCATGCCGCCGAAAGCAATGGCAAAAATTGATAATATGGTGAGAATTAATCGTTTCATAAAGCATTTACGTTTTCTTTCCGACGGCAAAGTTAGCAAAAATTCAGATACGGTGTTCACTTTTTCCTGTTGTTTCGGGGGTGGTGCATCAGAATCTCCTCTCGCAGACGAGTGCGGTCGATGTGCACATATATCTCGGTGGTGGTGATGCTTTCGTGGCCGAGCATTTGCTGAATGGCACGCAAATTGGCACCGCCCTCCAGCAGATGGGTGGCAAACGAATGGCGCAACGTGTGGGGGCTCACCGTTTTGCGAATGCCTGCCAACTGGCACAGTTCTTTGATGATGTAGAACACCATCACCCGCGACAGCGCACCGCCACGACGGTTCAGAAACAGAATATCATCGCACCCACGCTTCGCCACCTGATTGGCGCGCGTTTGCTCCATATAGAGGCGGATTTGCTCCAATGCCTCCTGCGAAATCGGCACCAGTCGCTGCTTATTGCCCTTGCCTTCCACCACCACATATTCCTCGTCGGCATACAGGTGCGAGATGCGTAGATTCACCAACTCCGATACACGCAAGCCACAGCCGTAGAGCGTCTCCACGATGGCACGGTTGCGCTGCCCCTCAGCCTTGCTCATGTCGATGCACGCAATCATCGCGTCGATTTCCTCCACCGTCAGCACCTCAGGCAGCCGCCGTCCAATCTTTGGCGACTCAATCATTCGAGCGGGGTTGTCGTCGATATAGCCCTCCATTTTGAGGAATTTGTAAAAACTCTTGACACCCGAAATGATGCGCGCTTGCGAACGCGGACCGATGCCCACATCGCGGAGCGTGCAGAGGAAATTGTCGAGCACGCTGCGCGTTACATCCTCCACCGCCACACCCTCGGTTTGCAGATACGCCACAAGTTTCGCCACATCGTCGGCATAAGCCATGGCAGTGTTGTGCGCAAGCCCCTTCTCCACCGTGAGATACACGCCGAAGTGCCGAACCGTAGCCGATATGTCGCCAATTTTCCGCATCACCACCACAAAGTTACAAAAATCCCCTATTCCCAAAACAAAAAAATGTGCCCGAAGTCTCCACAAGATTCCCCACCCAAAAAAGAAGGGTGTGAGCTCCAAGGGAAGCAAGGCTGCATGGAGCCTCAATGAGATTTAACACTATCAAAAGAAATCTGTGGTATCTGTGTGAGGAAAAAAACAACGTGGGATTTGTGTGAGGCAAAGGGGCACAAAAAAATGGGGCGCAGGTGGGTGCGTCCCATTTATTGTGTTATGGTGTCTCCCTTTGGGGGAGAGGGGGTTATTTCAAAATCATGTTGATGAGGGCGGTTACGTCGCTCACGTTGATTTCACCGTCGCCGTTGATGTCGCACACTTCGTTGCTGTAGTCAGAAGTGCCGAGAATCTTGTTGATGAGGGCAGTCACGTCGCTCACGTTGATTTCTCCGTCGCCGTTGATGTCGCCCAATGTGCCTGCTGCTTCGTCTTTCACTTCTACAGGGATAAATTGGAGTTGAGTTTTGTACTTAGCCACGAAACCAGTGATGCGGAACTTCTTGCCTGCGAGGTTTTCAGGAATCTTCACATCGTTGGCAAACTTGTTGAACACTTGGAGGTCAACGGTGCCGTCGTTACCAGTGTAGGTGCCAGCAGTTTCGGTAGCGGTGAGTGCCACGCCAGGAACTGTGATATATTGGTGCATCATGTCGAGAGAAACGTCTTCGAGAGCCATTTCTTGAGCTTCTACAGGAGCGCCTTCGCCACTCTTCACTGCGCTTTCGTCAACAGGGATAATTTCCTTGTAGCCGTCGTAAGTCACCCAGTGAGCCACGAGGTTCTTGATCTTGTCGCCGTTCACAAACTTGTTGGTGAGGTAGCCGTAAACCAAGCCGTAGGTGTTGGCGTCCTTCACCCACATGTAACTACCGTTTTGGTAAATTACTGAGAGTTCGGCTGAAATCATACCCTTCACGCCTGTTGAGAGGCCGTAGAGAGCGTTGATGTCGGCAACTGGGTCAACTGGCAGTGCAGTGCCGTCTTCGAAGGTCACGTTCACTGGAAGAAGTTGGTAATCCACCTTCTTGGTTGTGCCGTTGTAGTGTGAACCCACGATTGCATATACGTTGTATTTCTTGGTGAGGTCCTTTGGCAATTGAGCAGCCATGTTGTTGAAGTAAGGCACGGTGTTGCCGGCTGCGTCGGTGATGGTGAGGGCGGAAGTGTTGATGGTAGCGCCCTTCACGAGCACGTAGTGGCCGAAGTTGGCGTGCGAGATGTTGTCGGCGGTGAGTGCCAATTCTTCTGGAGTTACGGCTTCCTTGCCTGAAGGAGCCTTGAAGCCCTTAGGATTCTTCAATTCTGGTTCGCCGTTGTAGGTCACCTTGGTACCGCTGAAGCCAGCAGGAATCACGTCGCCTTGTTCGTAAGACTTGCCCACGCTGCCGTAAACGAGCATGTAGCCAGTGTTGTCTTTCACCCAAAGGTTAGCGCCGCCTTGTGCGAGCACGGTCACAGGGTTGCGGAATGTGGCTTCAGCGTCGTTAGCGAGGTTTTGGTATTCAGCGATAGTCACGCCTTCCACGGTGCTGGTGTCGCCAGCTTGCTTAATGACGGTTGGGAGCATCACATAAGAAATGTCGCCTGTAGTCTTGTCGGCCCATGCGCCTACGATGCCGTAAACGTCAACGTTCACTGAGTCGTTCTTTGCAGAGAAACCACCTATGCCGCTTTGGCAACCAGCTGTGCCGCTGTTGTCGGTGATGGTCTTGTTGAGGAACGAGGTGGTTGCGCCTTTGATAACCACGAAGTGGCCAAACATATCCTTAGCGATGTCGCTCACTTGGATAGGTTCGGCAGCAACAGGGTTGTTTGCGCCCTTGTGGAAGTTGCTGTAAGTGTTCACCACCAATTCAGCTTCACCCTTGTAGGTGGTCTTCTTGCCGTTGAAGCCAGCGAGAATTTCGTCGCCGTTCTTCAAAGTAACGCCGGTGCTGCCGTAGAAGAGGGTGTAACCGGTGAGGTCTTTAACGTAGATGTTGTTGCCGTTTTGTGCGAGCACGGTCACTGGGCTGGCAAACTTCACTTGAGTTTCATCAGCCACAGTCTTATAGGCTGCGATGTTGTTCACTTCCACAGCAGTGCCCAGCACATATTCAGCAGTAGCGATTTCGCTCATCTTGCCGTTGAGGGCTGCGATAGCCTTCACAGTGGTGTTGCCCTTAATTGCGATAGGAACAACGTACTTCTCAGAAGCAGTAGTTGGGTCGGTGCCATCGAGGGTGTAGTAGATAGCAGCACCTGTGGTGCCAGTCTTGAGTTCAAGGTTGAATGGACTGTAGTAAGTGCCGGCCTCATGGCTGAATGTTGGCTTGCTTACCACCGTTTCACCAGCTGCACCAGTAGTGATTGTGGCTTTTTTGAAGCGCCATTGACCGCTTTGGGTGGCATTGCAGTAAACGGTGAATTTCACTGTTGAGGCATTACCGGTCCAAGTAAGTACGCGAGTTTTTGAGTCATACTCAATAGTGCCTTCAGAAGCCTTCACGTCCACGACTTTGTCTGTAGCATTTGAGCCGCCTTCAAACACCATCTTGGTCATTGCAGCGGTGGATGTCACGGTCATAACGTTGCCGTCGAGTGGAGAAGCTTTCAGACCGCCGTACAAGCGCATTTCCTTAACACTCGTGTTAACGAAATAGGAAGGTTCTGTGGCTGAATTGCCTTTTTCAAACGAGAACGAGAAAGACCCTGAAGTGACAGGGGTAGCAGGCTGTACCTTGGCATCGCCGTACAGGCTTGCGAAATCGATGGTGGTTTCTTCAGCAAAAGCTGCGCCTATGGCGAACACACACATCGCGATTAAAGTAAAAATTCTGTTCATTACGATTATTAATTTAATTGTTTTAGGTTAGTTGGCGTATTATATATTCGCACAGCATATCAATAAAAGTGGGCTCTATATGACACTTGTCACAATATTCGCTGATGACAATCCATTCGTTCTGCATAATCCGTTCTCCTTTCATTAGTTCATACTCTGAATTTTACGGAACATCTCTTTCTGCTGTTCCGTCAGGTTTGTCGGCAACTTCACGGAATAAGTCACGATGAGATCGCCAAACTGTCCCTCCTTCTTATATACGGGGAAGCCCTTACCCTTCAGACGTACCTTAGTCCCGTTCTGAGTTTCGGGTTTCACCTTCAGCTTCACCTGACCATCCAAAGTATCCACTAACTGGTCGCCACCCAGCAGGGCTGTATAAAGGTCGACGGTCACATCCACGTACAAATCATCTCCCAAACGCTTGAATACCGAGTCGTCCGGAATCACAAACGTGATGTACAAGTCACCAGCAGGACCTCCGTTGATACCCTCGCCACCATAGCCTTTCAGTTTGATGACCTGTCCGTTGGCCACACCGGCCGGAATGGTAATACGCACTTGCTTGCCATTCACCGTCAATATCTGTTTATGGGTCTTCGCAGCCTCACGAAGCGAGAGGTTCAAATCCGCATGATAATCCTGCCCGCGGAAACCGGCATTGGCACCGCCTCCGCCGCGCGTACGATGACCGAACATCTGTTCGAAGAAGTCTGAGAAACCACCGGCATTACTGCCCGAAAATTCCTGGCCGTCGGAAGAATACCAATACGTACCGCCTCCGTCCGTACCAATCCAGATCCGTCCGTCTTTATCTTCCCATAGGCATAAGGGGCATTTGTCGGACAAGCCTGAGGCTGGGTTTTGTGCAGCTTTGGTATAGGTAGTGATAAAACCTTTTTCTGCTCCTAGTACGCCTTCCCGCACCATACCTATCCACATGTGGTTGTTGCTGTGGCATAGGCATGTGACTGAATTGGCAGGGAATTGCCGGTTTTCTTTGTTTGATAAGATTTGAATATCATGAGTGTCCGGATAGATTATATTCACTCCGCCGCCATCTGTTGCCAGCCAAATGGCTTTATCCCATTCTGTTATATCAAGAACGATATCGTTGCTCAAGTTTGAATTACGGGTATTATAGGAGGTCAGCAGTTGTCCATCCTGATTATAACATTTTACTCCTTGCCCGTAGAAGGAAACCCAGTAACGTCCGGAGGAATCCTTATATAGATCGTATGCATTGGATGATTCACCGAATGGAGAATCAGTTATTTCTCCTGTATGTTTATTTAATAGCTTTATTTCCCATGCATTGTTTATTATCAGGTAATGAGTGGAGTTGAAAGGCTCCATCTTGATAATATGGATTCCTGTTGTTTTTAAAGGGATTGCTTTGGAATGTTTTAATTCTTTTTCATATACAAGCAATGTGTCGGTTACAGGTATCAGCAGCTTGCTTCCTTCAGTTGTTATAATGGAAGCTTTTACCGGCTGATTATGTCGCAGAAAAATTTGCAGGGAATCTTTCTCATATTCATAATAACTGATTCCTTGTGAGGTGACCGCCCATATCCGCTCTTCATTATCTCCGAAAATATCGTTGATGTAATGGCTGTTTTTACGTAATAAGTCCGGTAGATTATATTTCTTGATTTTTTCTCCATTGAAACGATATATTCCCTGAGTGGTTCCGACCCATAATGAACCGTTTTTGTCATCGTATAGGGATATAATAGAGGTTGGAAGTCCTTCTTTA
>OHYU01000785.1_pt1 | contig 14638 bp, 17 predicted proteins | sample 1580331 | NCBI WGS metagenome assembly OHYU01 (sample SAMEA3882519, study PRJEB24775) | human gut metagenome | biome: human-associated habitat; feature: intestine environment; material: feces | place: Netherlands | collected 2009/2010
TCTATCACAGCGTCCGATTCACGGCCACGAAGCCACAGAAGGCCACCATCGACGCCCTCGTAGCCGCAGACCGGCGCAGCGCCAAGGGAACGGAGGAACGCAAGAAGGGACGCAACGCCTCCACGATCCTGACCTTGCCACAAAGGGGCAAGACCAACCGCTTTCTATGCTATCTCACCAAGCAAAAAGGAAGGGCCGTCGTGACCACCCTCGCCTACATGGAGGGGAGCGTGAACAACATCGACGAGCTGCGCAGGCTCATCGAATGATCCTTCACCCACGAGTCAAGACGCCACCCATGGTAGGACGGCAACATGGCAGACAACCCACGGTAGATCGCGGCACCATACGACGCACGGATCACCTTATTACAAGAACACATAAAAACGACAACGATATGAAGAAATCGATTTTACTCTCATTGGCCCTCCTCGCATCCATCGGACTCTCAGCAGCTCCAACGACCGAGGGCGACACCATCGTGGTGGAGAAGCCACAACGCGTGACGGTCGTCACGACCGACTCAATCCAGCACATCCTCGTGGAGGGCAAGGAGGACAACCCCCACTACACCTACTCCAACACGCTGCAGATCGTGGACTCCAACTACGTCAGCGGTTCGAGCATCAACAAGGACGATTTCACCATCGGATTCGGATGGCCCAAACTGGCGCGAAAGAACACGGACCATCAGTCCACCTACGTACTGGCAGCACATTTCTGTATCGGATTCGTCAACGCGCCAGGAATGCCCAAGGCGGGAGACCTCAACATGGGCAACTCGGCCGAACTGTGGTTCTTCTTCGAGAACGAGTGGAGACCATGGCGCAACAACCATGTCTTCTCGTTTGGTATAGGACTCGACTGGCGCAACTACCGCATGGAGGACAACTACTGCTTCCGCAAAGACGCCGAAGGGATGAACGTCCTGGAGAGACTGCCCGAGGGAGCCTCGCCCAACTTCTCACGCGTAAAAGTGTTCAGCCTAAATTTCCCCATCCGCTACCAGTATCAGGGGAGAAGGTTTGGTTTCTCCCTGGGTCCGGTCCTCAACTTCAACACCTATTCCAGCATCAAGACCAAGTATAAGCTCGATGGCCACAAATACAAGGAGAAGTACAAGAACGCACACCCCACGCCCGTCACCGTCGACTTCATGGGAACGGTCTCCACGCCGATCATCGACTTCTACGTCAAGTACAGTCCGTTCAACGTTCTCAAGTCCGACTACGGACTCAAGTTCAAGACCCTCTCCATCGGCTGCATGTTCTAAGCAGAAGACAGGGCGATGGTCAATGGAGCTGGAAACAATTCATTGCTCTCAAGGCTTATCATAGAGCCCAAGGCTTGTCATAGAACCTAAGGCTTGTCATAGAACCTAAGGCTTGTCATAGACCCCAAGACTTCCATAACCAACTCGCAAAAGGCGCACCACTCAATGGGTGGCGCGCCTTTATTTATGTCTATAAAGTCTATAAAAGACCAAGAATGTCTCTAAGGTCTATGAAAGCCTATGAATGACCATGAATGATCTGGCTCTGGCAAATCCTTATTTCAAGAGGTCGGGACGCAAGCGGCGCGTACGCTCCATGGCCTGGTCAAACTCCCACTGGCGAATCTTGGCCTCGTTGCCCGAGAGCAGGATCTCGGGCACCTGCCACCCCTTGTAGTCCCGCGGACGGGTGTAGATGGGAGCGGAGAGCATATCGTCCTGGAAACAGTCGGAGAGCGCGCTCTGGTCGTCGCTGATCACGCCCGGAACGAGGCGCACGACGGCGTCGGCAATGATGGCAGCAGGCAGCTCGCCTCCCGTGAGGACATAGTCGCCGACGCTGATCTCGCGCGTGATGAGGTGGTCGCGCACGCGCTGGTCCACGCCCTTGTAGTGGCCGCAGAGGATGATCAGATTGCCCATCATCGACAAGTCGTTGGCCACGCGCTGCGTCAGCTGCTCACCGTCGGGCGAGGTGAAGATCACTTCGTCGTAGTCGCGCTCCGCCTTCAGCGAGGCTATTCAGCGGTCGATAGGCTCTATCTGCATCACCATACCAGCCTGACCTCCAAAGGGATAGTCATCGACACGGCGCCACTTGTCGAGCGTATAGTCACGAAGATTGTGCAAATGGATTTCCGCCAGACCCTTCTTGGCGGCCCTGGCAAGGATGGATTCGTGGACGAAGCCTTCCAACATTTCGGGAAGGACGCTGATAATGTCTATTCTCATAAGGTGCAAAGTTAGTGCTTTTTCTCTGTACAAAGCCTATCGCATATCATTAATTTTTTGTAACTTTGCAGCCGTTAAATTATAAAAATACTGAAAATGAAGCGTTTGTTTTCCCTCGCCATGCTGGCCATGGCAGCTTTTCCCTGCGCCGTCAACGCGCAGAACATCCAAGTACACTACGACTTAGGTCACAGTCTCTACAATGACATCGACAAGCGACCGTCGATGACGACAACCATGGAGATGTTCAAGCCCGACCGCTGGGGCAGCACCTTCGCCTTCATCGATCTCGACTACCAGCGCGACGGCGTGGCCGGAACCTACTGGGAGGTGGCGCGAGAGTTCAACCTCTCGAAGGACAAGCACTGGGCAGCCCATGTGGAATACAACGGCGGCCTCAGTTCGGACGAGGAGACTTGGCAGGCGACGCGCTTCCAACACGCCGTGCTGGCAGGTCCGGCCTGGAACTGGGCCTCGAAGGACTTCCACCGCACCTTCTCCGTTCAGCTCCTGTGGAAATACAATTTCAAGAACCGCCACTACCAGGCTCACGCCTACAATAGCGTGCAACTCACGGAGGTGTGGTCAACGACCTTCGCCAACGGCCTCTGCACCTTCAGCGGCTACTGCGACGTCTGGTACGATCCCAACGTCAACGGGAAATGGATTATCCAGTCGGAGCCACAATTCTGGTTCAACCTCAACAAACTCAAGGGAATGGACGACATCAACCTCAGTCTGGGATCCGAGGTGGAACTGTCCAACAACTTCGTTTGGAACGACCGAGGCGAGCACAACCGCTTCTACGCCATACCGACGATTGCCGCCAAATGGACTTTTTAGCGTTTCTAACGTCCGTGGATAGCCAAATGGGCCTTCTATGTCCGTGGATACGCTTATGGGCTTCTGACGTCTGTGAATAGTCTAATGGACTTCTAAGGTCCGTGGATAGTCTAATGGACGTCAGAGAAAACAATAATCTAAAAGGCGTTTCCTAACCATTTTTCTTGCATCCGCCGCAGAAATAGGTTGGGAAACGCCTTTGCTATACGGGCAGACAACGCTACGCTGCTACCCTTTCTTTCTCTATGATCAGTTCATGCTTGATGATCATTTCGTGCTCAATGATCAAGTTTATGCTTGACAATCAATTTATACTTGATAATCAATTTATACTTGATAATCAATTTATGCTCGATGATCATTAGGATCAATTCATACCACGCGAAGCATAGACTCGCTCCTTGGCGTCATTGATCTCCTGAAACTTGCGCTCGGCCGACTTGCGCACATCCTCTCCCAACGCGGCCACACGGTCGGGATGGTGCTTCAGCGCCATCTTGCGATAAGCCGCCTTCACCTCGTCGTTGGTCGCCGAAGGATCAACGCCCAGCACTTTGTAAGCCTCCGCCAGTGTGTCGTTCTCAGTGGCCGTCTGTCCGCCGCCATTGTAGCCACCATCAAGATTGAGCATCGAGACGACCTCGGAGGGATCAATACCCAAGTGGTAGGCCAACTCCTGCAGCGCATTCACCTCCTCGGAAGTCACGACATTGTCGGCCTTCGCCACACCGACAAGATAGTAGAGCAACTGCAGGCGCACACCCTCGTCGGTATTGACTCGTATCTCCTGGCAGCTCTGGACAATGTTCTGTCTGAAACTATCCATGCCGCGCTGCTTCTGCATCTCGAAGAGGCGCAGGAGAATCTCGTTGCCCTGGCCCACAGCCTGCTCGCCAAAGCTCCGGCGCAGAAACTCGCGCACAAATTCCATCTCCGAGTGCATCACCTTGCCGTCGGCGCGGATGATGTAGGAGGAGAGGACCAAAAGGGAGAAGAGAAAGGAGTTGCGCTCCTGGCGCGGATCGCTGTGCTGACCGCAGCCTTCTTGTCGGCGCCTTCGAGGGCCTGGTCCAGCAGTGCGCCAATACCAAAACCCAAAAATCCTCCCAAGGCGCTGCCCCATGCGAAGCCTACCGCGCCACCAATCCATTTGAATACGCCCATATTGATTCTTGCAAATTACGTTGTTAGATCTTTATATATTATTGTCTGAGTTTTATTCAGTCATGCAAAAGTAATGCCATTTTTTGGTTTTCTCGCCTAAAAGCGAGAGAAAAGTGAACTCCGCGGCAAAAAAGACCACTACGAAAGCCTACGAAGGGCCGAACGAGAGACCAGGATTGTCAATTATTATCAAATATCGGTATAGTCGGGAATGTCCTTCAGGAATAAATATTTTTGATGCGCATAGTCCATCTTGCAAATATAGGTCTGCATCCCATTGCTCACCACGAGATAATCCACATGGAGCAACAGGTTATATACGCTGATCTGGTCGAAGACCTTCTGCGTGATAGGGATGTGCGGCGCCTTGTACTCCACGATCATCCGGGCGTGGAGACTAGCGTCGTAGAGCACACTGTCGGCCCGCACGCTCTTGTCGCCGATCGTCAGTCGCACCTCGTTGGCCAATAGCGCCGCAGGATAATGCTTATGCTCGATGAGATAGTGGACAAAATGCTGGCGCACCCACTCCTCGGGCGTGAGCGCGACGTAGCGGCGGCGGAGCACGTCGAGGATTTTCGCCTTGCCTTGATCCTCCGTCACGCGGGCGGGATAGGGGGGAAGATTGAGCTTTATCATCTTAAAAATTTTGCAGTACCATTGTTTATCATTAACTTTGCAAAGGTACAAAAAAGAAAGGGAACTATCCTGCGGGAACATCCTTTTCTTCCATCAAGAGATCCAAACATAACATACATGGCAGCAAAACAAGGCACGGATTTTATCAGCATCATGGGCGAGCTCAAGGCGCGCCGCTTTCGACCCGTCTATCTACTGATGGGCGAGGAGTCCTACTACATAGACCAAATCTGCGACTACCTCGCGGAGAATGTGCTCAAGGCAGAGGAGGTGGATTTCAACCGCACCATCTGCTACGGCAACGACACGACGGCGAGTCAGGTGGTGGACACGGCGCGCAGATACCCGATGATGGCGGAGCGACAACTCGTCATCGTCAAGGAGGCGCAGAGCATCAAGCAACTCGAACCGCTGGAGAAATACCTCGCCAACCCCATGCCCTCCACCGTCCTGGTGTGGTGTGTGAAAAACGGCAAGATAGACGGAAGGAAGTATAAGAAACTCCTGACGCTGGCCAACTCCATCGGCGTAGTTTTCGAAAGTAAAAAACTTTACGAAAGCCAACTTCCGGGTTTTATTCGCTCTTACGCGAAAAGCAAGGGGGCCTCCATCGACGACAAGGCCTGTCAGATGATAGCCGAAAACATCGGCGCCGATCTCAATCGGCTGACGTCGGAAATAGACAAGGTGCTCATATCGTTGAAAAATGAAGACAAAAACATTACCGACGAGATTGTGGAGCGCGAGATCGGCGTAAGCAAAGACTTCAACGGTTTCGAACTGAGGGACGCCCTGGTCAGGAAAGATGCGCTGAAAGCAAACCGCATCATCAATTATTTTGACAGTAATCCGCAGTCTGGAAATGTCTATGGACTGCTGCCTCTTATCTTCAATTACTTCCAAAACCTGATGATCGTCTATTATACGCCAGGAGAGAAGAGCGACCATAACATCGCCGGCGCACTCGGACTGAAGAACACCTGGGGAGTGAAAGAGTACATGACGGGACTGCGCAACTATTCGGCGGGCAAGGTGATGAGGATCATCGACAAGATACGGGAGACCGACACTAAACTCAAAGGTATCGAAAATCCGAGCACCTCACCAGGAGAACTGATGAAAGAGCTCGTTTTTTACATCCTCCACTAACCAATATCCCCCTCCCAAAGCCCGAAAAACGGGCAAAAAAGCCTCCAAACAGCTCTCCAAAACCCGTTTTTGGATCTATTTGGAGGCTTTTTGAAAACCAAAAAAATAGGCTCAATCGGGTCTGTTTCAACACCTTAACCCCTTTCACCCCATTCATTTTTCTGATTTTCCGAGCCAACCGCATGATGGTTGGCGAATTCTTTCAGCGTTCTTTTTTTCACCTCCAACAAGCACCCGATTTTTACGTTTAATTCTTTTTAGCAACTAAATAAGCTGCTATATGATTTTATGGTTTCAAATATTACGTTTTATAAAATACAACTTCGTAAAAAGAAAGCCAAACATTCAACTTTTGAAAATAATTAGATTATCGATTTGTAAAACAGAATATTTGGGTTTATAAAAACAAAATCATATATATGCCTTGTTGTTTACACAACATAAATCACTCATAACGAGGTATTTATAGAAATATAAATCATTCTACTTCATCAAAAATACGCTTTCGAGGGCATAAAGCATCCCAAATCCAGCTATTTGGCGCAACATAGCTAAAAATAGGCTTTTGAAGAAGAAAAAGATAGGCTAAATCGTTAAAGTACAGCTTATGAATGGTTTAGGCCCGCTTTTTCATATTTCGAAATATGAATTTTAGAAAACACAATTTATTTTAGAAAAATACATCGCTTTCGGTTTTGTGAATCGAAAACCCACTGATTATATTTTTATAAAAACATTTGGATAATCGAAAAAATAGCTTTACCTTTGTAAAATCAATCATAAAGCAAAAAAAAGCCTCAAAATCATGGATGAACAGGGAATGAGAGCGCGGATTCAGCAGCTCATAGAACACCAACACATGAACCGCCAGAGCTTCGCGGAGCACATCGGCGTGTCACCAGCGTCGCTCAGTCAGATTCTCAACGACAAGCAAAAACCTACGCTTGCCATCGTCATTGCCATCACCAACCGTTTCCCCGCCCTGCGATACGACTGGTTGCTGGACGGCAAAGAACCGATGTTCACCGACGGGACCACTTCGGACAAGAACTCCCCTACCCCTTCGCAACAAGAAGGAGCAACGCCACCCTCTAGCAATCCTATTTCTGCTCAGTCCCAACCAGTTGGAAGCGCATCGCCTCACAGCCACGCCTCGTCACCAGGATCTTCCGCACCACAATATGAGGTAAAATATATAGACAAGCCTCAACGAAAAATCACGGAGATTCGCATCTTCTACGACGACCAGACGTGGGAGAGCTTTGTCCCCAAAAAATAGCGCGTCAGGCGTCAGCAAGGGGAAAAACTCCTCAGAATGGGTTGCTATAATATTTTACATTTTTCTGACCAGCAAGAGGAGCCTATTTCCGAGTAGCCATCTTCTGCTTGCGATCGCCACTCATTTCACACCATCTTCCCTTGCCATGTCGTCCAGACAACACCCCGATCGGGCGGACGTGGCAAGGGAAATACTCAAAAATCATTTACAACTTGTAAATCAGCGCATTACAGAATATTTCCCGTTTTTATGACAAGAATCATAATTTCAAACATTTTTCAATCCTAACGATGCTTTTCTCCCGCTCTACGCGCGTACCTTATTATATAAGCGAGCATAGAGAGAGGGCCCTACGGGATAATAAAGCGATTTCTGCAAAAAAAGTATTTCCCCCATTCTTTGGTGTTTTGCTAGTTTTTGCCTAAATTTGCATAAGCTAAGCTGCACTCGGCAATTTGAGAGTGAACTCTCATTGCGCTCGTTGGCATTATCTTTGCATCAAAAATACAATCACACAAAGATGAAGAAATACATTATAGACCTTCGGGTCGTTTCCCTTCAGCATTTCAACGACAAGTATGTCTTGCTCAAGCTGTCGTCTGACGAAAAACTCCCTGCGATGTTGCCGGGACAGTTTGTCGAAGTTCGTGTGGACGGTTCCCCCAACACCTTCCTCCGCCGCCCGATCTCGATCAATCTGGTCGATTACGACCGCAACGAGCTGTGGCTCTTGGTGGCCGCCGTCGGCGAGGGCACGCGCCACTTGGCCTCGCTCCACGAGGGCGACACGCTCAACTGCGTGCTTCCCCTGGGCAATGGATTCACCATGCCGAAGACGCCGGAGGACAAATGGCTGCTCATCGGCGGCGGCGTAGGCATTGCTCCCCTGCTCTATTTCGGTCAGGAAATCGTGCGAATGGGCGCAAAGCCCACCTTCCTGCTGGGCGCCCGAAGCGAGAGCGACCTGCTGGAACTGGAAGAATTTCGCAAGTTGGGCCGGGTACTGATCACCACCGAGGACGGATCGGCAGGCGAACAGGGCTTCGTCACCAACCATAGCGTACTCCAGCACGAGCGCTTCGACCAGATCTCCACCTGCGGCCCCAACCCGATGATGAAGGCTGTGGCCCGCGTGGCGACCGAACTGGGCATGCGCTGCGAAGCCTCGCTCGAAAACATGATGGCCTGCGGCGTGGGCGCTTGCCTCTGCTGCGTAGAGAAGACCACGGAGGGCAACCTCTGCGTCTGCAAGGAGGGCCCCGTCTTCGACGTGAAGAGACTACTTTGGTAGGCCCCAGCTTCGACAAAAAGAGGCAGATTGAGTAAGCCCCAGCTTCGACAAGAAGAGGCAGATTGAGTAGAGGCCCCAGCTTCAACGAGAAGAGACTGGTTGGGTAGGGTCCCGTCTTCAACGAGAAGAAACAGATTGGGTAGGCAGAAGCGCCAGTAAGCGGCGCGCAAGCCTCCATGAGAGAACCAACAAATCCCCATTATAGTACGAAAAATTCATAATCAGATGGCAAATCTTAATGTCAAGATAAATCATTTACACTTAAAGAATCCCGTCATGACCGCCTCCGGCACGTTCGGCTACGGTCTTGAATTTGCCGATTTCGTGCCCCTCGACGGCATTGGCGGCATTATCGTCAAAGGTACGACGCTTCACGCCCGCGAAGGCAACGACTATCCGCGCATGGTGGAGACGCCGAAAGGAATGCTCAACTGCGTGGGACTGCAGAACAAAGGCGTCGATTATTTCTGCGACCACATCTACCCATCGGTCAAGGACATTGACACCAACATCATCGTCAACGTCAGCGGATCCACTCCCGAGGACTATGCGGAGTGTGCCGCTCGCATCAATGCGCTCGACCACATCCCCGCCATCGAACTCAACATCAGTTGCCCGAACGTGAAAAACGGCGGAATGGCCTTTGGTGTGACTCCCGAGGGTGCTGCCGCCGTCGTCAAGGCTGTCCGCGCGCGCTACGACAAGGTGCTGATCGTGAAACTCTCGCCCAACGTGACCGATATCACCAGCATTGCCAAAGCCTGCGAGGCCGAGGGCGCAGACGCCGTCTCGCTCATCAACACCCTTTTAGGCATGTCGATCGACATCGAGCGCCGAGCGCCGCGACTGAGCATCCGCACGGGCGGACTGAGCGGCCCTGCCGTCAAACCCGTCGCCGTGAGAATGGTCTATGACGTGGCCCGCGCCGTCAAGATCCCCGTCGTGGGCCTGGGAGGCATCATGACCGCCGAGGACGCCATCGAGTTTATGATGGCAGGAGCCACGGCTATCGAGATTGGTACGGCCAACTTCGTTGATCCTGCCGTCACCATCAAGGTACGCGACGGTATCAACGACTGGCTCGACAAGCACGGTTGCCACTCTGTGACGGAGATCATCGGAGCCGCACAATAAAGCTAACTGACCAGCGCGCCCCTGTCCTCTCAAACTGACACTGAGACGACAGGGGGCTATCAGACTCCCCCGAGAAAGAGTATCCCCGAAAGGAACATTCGCCAAAGGGTTCACTCCAAAGAAGGTTCATTCCCGAGAAGGTTTATTCCCGAGAAGGATCATTCACAAGAAGGAACATTCACGAGAAATAGCATTCCGAGCAGGGGAGCCCATCCTCTCTTCTTGCAGAGGCTATGTTTTTTTAAAAAATGTTTTTTAAAGGATAATATTGTTATTAAATAGGAGAAAACGATTATGGTACAGAAAACATTTGCCGTGAGCGGCATGAAATGTCCGCATTGCAAAGCCAAGGTAGAAGACGCCCTGCGCGCCGTGGCTGGCGTTCAGCAGGCCGAGGTCAATCTTCCCGACGCCAACGTGACGGTCAGTTACGACGAAGCCCTCGTCCAGCCCAAGATGCTGAAGGACGCCGTCGATCTGTTGGGCCGTTTCGAGCTGAGCCTATGAAGCGCACCCTTCCCGTCATCGGTATGGCCTGTGCGTCCTGCTCAGCCCACGTGGAGCGCGCGCTCAACGGCCTCCGTGGCGTCCAGTCGGCCTCCGTGTCCCTCGCAAGCCGCACCGCTCTCATCGACTACGACCCTTCGGCCATCACGCTCGAAGAAATGAAGGCAGCCATCAACGGCATTGGCTTCGACCTTGTCATCGAAGCCGACCGCAGCGTGGAGGCCATCGAGCGCCGCGCCTACGTCCGGCTCCGTCTCCGCACGCTCCTGTCCTGGCTCTTCGCCCGATGGCTATCTCCATGGGCGGGATCAGTCTGGGCAGCACCGCCTTCGCCAACCAGGCCGCCCTGCTGCTTGCCCTGGCCAACCTCGTCTTCTGCGGACGCCGCTTCTACGTCTCCGCCTGGCGCCAGCTGCTCCACAAGACCGCCAACATGGACTCCCTCGTGGCTCTCTCCACCGCCATTGCATCCTTTTCTCCGCCTTCAACACCTTTTAGGGCGAACAAGTTTGGGGCGTGCGCGGAATGGATTCGCCCACCTATTTCGACGCCTCGGTGATGATCATCACCTTCGTCCTCACGGGTCGGCTGCTCGAAGAGAAAGCCAAAGACGGCACGGCCTCGTCCATCCGCCAGCTCATGGGAATGCAGCCCAAGACGGCCCGCATCCTCAGCGACGGAAAACTGGAGGAAGTGCCCCTCTCGACGGTCGAGGTCGGCGACGTGCTGGAGGTGCGCGCCGGCGAGAAGATCCCCGTCGATGGCGAAGTCATATCGGCCGAGAGCTTCATGAGTCCCACCGCCGCCTACGTCGATGAGAGCATGATCACGGGCGAGCCAACCCCCGCCGAGAAGCAAGCAGGGGCGCAGGTGCTCGCAGGCACGATTCCCTCTCAGGGCAAGCTCCGCATGCGGGCGCGCCAGATAGGCGAGGCTACCGCCCTCTCCCACATCATCCGCATGGTGGAGGCCGCACAGAGCAGCAAGCCCCCCGTGCAGCGCATCGTGGACCGGGCCGCCCTTCTCTTCGTCCCCACCGTGGCCCTGATCTCCCTGGTCACGTTTCTGAGCTGGTGGATCCTCGGCGGCACCGCCCTCCTTCCCCACGCCATCCTCTCGGCCGTGGCCGTGCTCGTCATTGCCTGTCCCTGCGCGATGGGCCTCGCCACGCCGACCGCGCTGATGGTCAGTATCGGCAAGGCTGCCCAGCAGCAGATACTCGTCAAGGACGCTACCGCCCTGGAACTGCTGCGCAAGGTGGACGCCCTCGTGACCGACAAGACCGGCACGCTGACCATCCCCCGCGCCGACCTCGACTTCACGAAGTCGGCCCACCTGCCGCCCGAGGCGCGCGAGCAGCTCAAGCCCCACGCCCGCGAGGCCATGGACCGTCTGCGCCAGGAGGGCATTGAGGTCTATCTGATGAGCGGCGACCAGGAGGCTGCCGTCAAGTATTGGGCCGACCAGTCCGGCATCAGCCACTACCAGAGCCACGTCCTTCCCCAGGACAAGGAGGACCTCGTGCGCCGCCTGCAGAGCGAAGGCAAGACCGTGGCAATGGTTGGCGACGGTATCAACGACACCCAGGCCCTCGCCTTGGCCGACGTGAGCATCGCCATTGGGCGCGGCACCGACGTGGCCATGGACGTGGCGCAAGTCACCCTCATGACCGACAATCTCCGCGCGCTGCCCGAAGCCGTGGCTCTGAGCCGCCGCACGGTGCGCATGATCTGGCAAAACCTCTTTTGGGCCTTTATCTACAACCTCGTCTGCATCCCGCTGGCTGCCGGCCTCCCCTACCTCTTCGGCCTCCACTTCCAGATCACGCCGATGTGGGCTTCGGCCCTGATGGCCTTCTCCAGCATCAGCGTCGTGCTCAATAGCCTGCGCCTGCGTCTGACTTAGTTTTCACCAAAAGCGTCAGTAGGGAGCGTATCTTTATACGATTTATCATAAAAATCGCCTTCCACTACGGGAAATGAAGTTAAATTATGTTTAGAACGACATATTTTTAGCCAAAACAGTTGCATGGGTCGAAATTTATTCATATCTTTGCAATGTGTTTTTCATAGTATTAGATTTAAGGTTAACAAAGGTGGAGTACAGCGGTACTCCTTTTTTTATGCCTTTCCTCATCGCTCCCTTCGTCTTCGATAAAAAACCAGCCAGCTCGGATGAAAAACCACCCAGTTCGGATGAAAAACCAACCAGCCTGGATGAAAAACCAGCCAGTTCGGATGAATGACCAGCCAGCCTGGATGAAAAACCAGCCAATCCCGGATGGAATGACCAGTTCGCCCCGGACGAAATGAGCAGCCCTTCCTGCGCCTTGGCCCAAAGACAAACTTACCCCATCAGTCCTCCGTCTTGTACGAAAGACCGTCATGGCCCGCCATTCTATTCTTCCCAAGAAGAGAACGCAGGAGCGAGGAAGAGAAAGGATAAGTATATAGGAGATCGTTGGAGAGAAATCCCCCCAACGCTAAAAGCGTCTGCCGAAAATGCGGATAGACCCCTTCTTGCCAAACTTCCGATAGAGTTTCCAGCCCAGGATGAGTCCGTCGAGTATGCCGCCACCCGTGGTGATCATGTTGGTGATGCGCTGCGAGGGCGTGTCGTTGGTCTTGGGTCGGTAGAACAGTTGCGCCCACAAGGCCTTTACGCGTTTGTCATCCTTGGCGATGTCCTCCAGCAGCTGCGCCTTCCTTTGGCGCAGTTCTGTGAGCGTGTGGTAGTCGGTGCTTTGGTTTTGATTGGTAGTCATGCTATTTCGACATTAAAATGCTGGCCAGGAAATGGACCAATGGCCGCTCGATGATGGTCTTGCGCAGGCGGATGAAGACGAAGAGCACGACAAGGTAGAACGCGCCGACGATGGCAAAGGCTCCCGGCAGGCTTCCTATGGCGTCGGAGAGCGCATAGGCCGCCGCAAAGGAGAAGTAGATGATGGCGATGACCAGCAGTATTCCAAACACTGCGATAAGCACCAACATCGTCAGCAACCGCACAACCTTGTCTATTACATCGAGCTTCACATATTCAGATTGAAGCCCGATGTAATGCTTGATCACCTCGATCAGTTGCGCTATGGTCTCAACATTCTGATCGTTTGAGAACACGCTTTTTCGTTTTTTTGCCGCTACAGAAGCCGCGTCATGCCTCCTGGGGAGGATCAGACGGCGTCGGTGGCAGCGTCCTTAATGTCATCTACAAACTCCTCTGCCTCTTTGCGCGACAACTTGATGTCGTGCTTCTTGCAGAAATCATCCACAGCGTCGGAGATTTTCGAACGAGTGTCAGCACCCTTCTCAGGAGCGAGCAGGAGTCCCAGAGCAGCGCCGGCGATGCTACCGCCGAGGAATGCGCCAATGTAACCTAATGTCTTCATTTCTTTTCTTGTTTTGTTGTTTGAATGGAATAGGCACCTCCCCCTGTTTCGCCCTCCGCCCTGTCCGGACGAGGCTTTTGCACGGGGTTGGCCTCAAATCAATCGCAAATATAGCCATTTATTTCCAAACAAGCCCCATTGCGGGCAATATTTTGTGTTAAAAAAGTTGTAAACGCCCCATTTAACAATCTTTATGCGCCATTTTCTTCATCGTTCGGTCGATAATTTGTAATTTCGCAGAATAATATAGAAAACAAGTATTGTAGAACATTCTAAAAGACAGACACAGTAAGATGATGAAAAAATTTGCAGTATTGGGAACGACCTTGTGCATGGGTATGTTGTTGGCAAGTTGCGGTTCGAGCAAGGAGAGCGCCTACCGCAAGGCGTACGAGAAGGCTCGCGCTCAGGACGCCGCCGAGCAGCCGGTGCAGGAGCAGGCTCCCGCCGATGTTCCCGTGGTGACTCCCGTGGAGCAGCAGCACACCGTGCAGACTCCCACCACTGGCAACTATGACAACGAGCCGGTGCGCCGCGAGGACCTGAGCGTGGTCAGTGGCGACGGTCTGAACAACTACAGCGTCGTGGTCGGTTCCTTCTCCGTGCGCGCCAACGCCGAGGGCCTGCAGCAGCGCCTGAAGAACGCGGGCTACAACGCCCAGCTGGCCTACAACGCCGCTCGCAACATGTATCGCGTCGTGGCCTCCTCGTTTGGCGACAAGGGCTCGGCCGTGCAGAGCCGCAACCAGCTGCGCTCACAGTATCCGGACGCTTGGTTGCTCGCTAAGTAAAGAGAGGATGGGTCGCATCCTGTCCATCGATTATGGAAGCAAGCGCACGGGGTTGGCCGTCACCGACCCCCTGCGCATCATTGCCAATGGGCTGGCCACGGTGCCCACCCACGAGCTCTTCGACTTTCTCCGGCAGTACATGCGCCAGGAGCAGGTCGACGAGGTCGTGATAGGCCGTCCCACCCAGCCCAATGGCAAGCCGAGCGAGAATCTTCGCCGCGTGGAGGAG
>OHYU01000786.1_pt1 | contig 14615 bp, 12 predicted proteins | sample 1580331 | NCBI WGS metagenome assembly OHYU01 (sample SAMEA3882519, study PRJEB24775) | human gut metagenome | biome: human-associated habitat; feature: intestine environment; material: feces | place: Netherlands | collected 2009/2010
GATCATTGGAACCTCCTTGCTCCATTCCATGCGTTGGTTAGCATGGTCTAACTACTGAGCCTTTGAAAAGCCGCTCCTTGTTGGCGGCTTTCTGGGGGCGGACTGATCGGAGCAGCTCTGAACAAAAATTTGTCAAAGCGCCTCCTTGGACACACTGCACCCTTGAGAACCGCCCTGCTGCCCAAAAGCAGCGGCGAGATGTGGAGTTGCAGTGCTGCAGGAACTATAATAACAAAGATGCCGGTCAAAAGCAAGAGGAAACTGGTGGATTTTGCACAGCCTTAGCCGGCTGTGTCTGTACAGGGTGCACGAATCGGGCAGAAAAAACTTTACTGCAAAAAAGTTCCGGAAAATTTTCAAATAAGGGTTGACAAGACTAACTGCGTATGGTATTCTGTTCTCGCAACGAGGTTAGATAAACCTAACCGCTTGAAACGCGTTGCACCAGAACAGCAGAGGTACCTGCAATGCTTCTGCGCAAAACTCAAGTCTGCTATAGCGGTTAAGCTATATCGGACGTCAGGTTTGTCGTGGCGAGGCCACTCCATCTTGCTTGCGCAAGACCACCTTGTGGCTTAAAAGCCTCACTGGGGCTTTCATTGCTGCGCAAACGCCAATTCCTCCATTCCATTCTCTTTTTTCAAGTGAGCTGTGGTTTTAGTTTGCTCCCACGGCTCGATGCGCGGCATTCGGTGTGATTGGTACCGCACAGAGTGCAAAAGAAAAACAAAAACGGGACATGCAGCTTGACCACCTGCATGCCCCGATTTTTGTTTTTATAAGGAAAACGACCTCGCCCTCTCCGTCATCGCTGCGCGATGCCACCTCTCCCAAAGTGAGAGGCTTTGGCATTGCGGAAAAGCATTTTGGTTTTGCCAGAGGCTCTCCCCCTTGGGAGAACTGCCGAGCAGCGCTATGACTGAGAGGGTTTATCCTACGATCTCCACCAGCTGACGGTACACTTCTTCCGCGCCGCCTTTGATCTTCACGAACTGACTGTTCACGATGGCGGTGCCGTCGGAGTAGACCGTGACCAGCAGGCGGTTGTTTTCATCCGCATCGTAATAGCTCACGGTGACGGAGTCCACCGGGTATTCGTGGCTGTAGGAGGAATACTGCTGGTTGAACCGCTTGACGCAGGTAAGGCCGGAGAGCACATTTGCGATCTGCTGATAGGCCGGGTCGTCGGCAGAGAGCAGCTGAACGTCCATCTCTGCGGAGCGGGCAAAGTTCTGAATGTGCTCCACCCGGACACTGGCCTGTGTGCTGGCCTTGATCCCGGATGCAAGATCGATCCGGGCAGAGGGAAGGATGAGCACCAGCGCCAGCAGGATGAGCAAAACGATGCCGAACCGGGACAGAATGCCTTTTTCCTTCATAAGAGTCATGCCTCCTTTGGCGGCTCCATTTGGCCCAGATGCCGCTGGGCAAAGAAGAAGCCCACGGCGCTGGCGGCGAACACCACATAATAGCTGGCGATGCGGTAGAGCATCATCACGCTCATCACCTCGCCCCGCTCCAGAAAGCTGCCGAACACCAGCAGGAATGCCGTCTCGATGGAGCCCATGCCGGCCACATTGGGCAGAGCATTGGACAAAAACAGCATCAGACTGGTGAGCAGCTGCACCTGCCAGAAGCCCAGCGGGGAAAGCCCCATGAACCGGATGCACAGGTAGGGCAGGCAGAACAGCCCGAACAGCTTGACCGCCTGCAATGCCAGAATTTCGGCGCAGCGGGGCTTATCCGCCAGCAGGCGGCGGCTCTCCTCGCCCAGAACATCCAGCTGCTGCTGCCAGTCGGCGCGGCGCTGCTGCCATTTTTCCGTTTTGGGCAGCAGACGCATCAGCCAGCGGGCAAGGTCCTGCACCAGCGGCGATACGCACACCAGCACCAGCACCACAATGATGGCCGCCACTACAGCGTATGCCATGGGCAGATAATTCATCACACCGGTGGTGTTGGCGGCAAGCCACCTGTGCTGCAACAGCAGCATCACCGTGGCATACAGCAGCACAGTGGTTTTGTGGAACACGTACTGCAGGGTCATCAGGCCCACACCCGGGCCCACCGGCAGGCCGCAGCGGTGGAGATACCAGGTCTGCACCGGCACGGCGCCTGCGCCCAGTGTGACCACATTGCCAAAGGTGCCGCACCACGCGGTATCGATGCCCTTCCGGAGCCTGAAACCCGGAATGCGGCTGCGCACGATGACCCACGCCACGCACCCTTCCAGCAGCGGATAGCTGAGGCCGATGGCCAGCACCACCAGCACCTGCCATGCGGACAGCTGCGAAAGTGCTGCGGTGATCTCGGCCCAGTGGTCCTTGAACAGCAGCACGATGATGCCGGTGAGTGCGGCGAGCACCAGCAGCGAAAATGTCGTCTTTTTGCGGGAAGGTGCGTCAGAGGTGGGTTGGCTCATAAAGAGAACAGGCTCCTTTCAGAAGGAATGATCTGGTAAAAGTATAGCACTGTGCAGCCGTCTCTTTGTGAACGGAACCGGAATTTTCTTGTGCAATTTCAGCGGAATGATAAAAAACGCTCTGCCCAGCCTGCGTCAGGGGCCGACCCGCAAAGGATCTGCAGCCGACAAAAAAGCATCCGCAGCGGCACTGCCCGTGACTCCTTCTCGCAAACCCCGCACATGCGGGGAAAAGCTCCTGAACCTTCTCAAGACCCTTATCAACCACGGATCACCCCCGCATGTGCGGGGAAAAGAAGCCCACAACGCCGGTGACGGTGCGGTGCATAGGATCACCCCCGCGTATGCAGGGAAAAGTTGTATACGCCCTGTGTGATTGCGCCCAGTGTGGGATCACCCCCGCATGTGCGGGGAAAAGCCATTCATGGTCTGGCTCTGGGTGTCCATGCTGGGATCACCCCCGCATGTGCGGGGAAAAGCGCAAAGCGACTTTGTGGCGGCTGCCAGCTCTGGGATCACCCCCGCGTATGCGGGGAAAAGAAGATAATGGCATGTTATAAACCACTTATCAGGGGATCACCCCCGCATGTGCGGGGAAAAGCGCGGCGCGTGTGTGTAGACACGGCTGGTTCGAGGATCACCCCCGCATGTGCGAGGAAAAGCGGCTATTGCAGCACGGCGGGTTCCAGCGGCTAGGATCACCCCCGCATGTGCGGGGAAAAGGGCTGCTGCAAATTTTCATCCCGGAACCATTCAGGATCACCCCCGCGCATGCGGGGAAAAGAGAATTGCATTCTGCGTCGGGTTCTGCGTGTAGGGATCACCCCCGCATGTGCGGGGAAAAGATCCGGTCCTTCACCTGCGGCAGTGCCTGCAGGTCCGGCCGGATCATGCCCGGCATCTCGTCCATCTCAGTTTCCTCCGCGCATGACGGTCATCAGGCCAAGGCCGTAGGCCTTGCCGCGTCCCATGCCCTGACACAGCAGTGCCCGGAACTGCTCTGGGTCGGTCACCTGCAAAACGCCCTCGTAGGTCACTGCCAGCAGGGTCACAGGTCGGGTGCCATGCTTGGCAAAGTGCTGCCACTGCACCCGGGTCACGGTAAATTCCTCTTCCCGCAAAGCAAAGCCATGCTTTGCGGCGCGGTCCAGCAGCCACTGCTTCTGATACTTTGTCGAGCAGTGCGCCGCCACAGCCCCCCGCTCTGCGGGTGCCTTGGGGTCTTTGCAGCATTTGGTGGGGTTTGCGGTCAGCCGGAACTGCCAGCTGCTGCCAGGCTCCACCCGCTGCAAAAGCGGGTCGTAGCTGCGGGTCTCCGCAGCCGCTCCGGTGCCGAACTGCTCCACCACGCCAGACAGCTCCGGCACATCCTCGCTGAGCAGCAGCAGATACAGCCGCTCTCCCAGACGATCCAGCCGCCACAGCCTGCGGCGGCGCTCCCCCGTAAAGGCACTTTCCACTGCGCCGTGCAATTTCTGCGGTGCCGCCAGTGCTGCCATGGTGCTGCGGCGGGTGGGATCGAGCTCTACCCGTGATAAATACATTCTCTCGCCCCCTTTACAATTCCCGGAACGGGTCATGCTCCGTCTTTTCCGGGCTGTCCGGCATGGTCTGCCAGAGCTCCCGCGCCGAGCGGTAGCCGTACTGCCGATGGCGCGGATCAAAGCTGACCGGCACATCCCGCTGCACAGCCGTGCCCGGCTCCAGCGGGTCGGCGTCCAGCACCAGCCGCCAATGCCGCCCCGGACACAGAGGCGGTTCTGTCTGCAGTGCTTCCTGCAAAGAACATTGCCGCAGTCCCAGACAAAGCGGCAGAGTGGGCGGGCAGGACCGGCGGCCCAGATACAGCGGAAAGGCCGGGTGCAGCAGCACCTGCTGCAGCTGCTGCAAAAGGGCGGTGTCTTCGCTTTCGATCACAGCCAGAAACACGGCATCCTGCAGATAGTGGCGGTAGGTCACATAAGAGGTCTTTTGGTCCTGCGTCTTTGCGATGTGGTAGTCCACCAGCAGCTGCCCTTCCCGCTCCACGCGGACGCCGAACCGCAGACCGGTCAGCCGGGCCAGCGCTTCACTCTCGTCCCGCCGCAGCCCCAGAGCCGCCGCCAAAAGGCCGATGACGCCGCTCTTGGTAGGTTCCCGATTGGTCTTGCGGGTCTCAAATTTGGAGTCCGCACCCCACGCCTGCAAAGGCGCTGCCAGCCGAAGCAACAGCGTTGCCATTACCCCACCTCATTTCCGGCAAGCGCATCCCGGACAGCCTTTTCCAGCGCGTCCAGCATGGCCTTTGCCGTCTGCGCCGGAGCCAGTGCCTCCAGACCGCTGCCCACGGTAAAGCTCTGGGCCGGGGCCTCGGCAAAGCTGCTGTACATCTGCTGCGCGTACTGTGCCAGCGCCGCCTTGGAAGGTTCGGCATACCCCTGCGTACTGCGGGGCACGGCACGCTCGAATGCACCGCACAGGTTCACCGGCTGATCTTCCCGGATGGTCACATAGACTGCATCCGGCAGAGTGCGGTTTGCAAAGCTGTTCTGTTTGCCGGTGGGCATGGAGAACAAAAACGCCTCGCCAAAGGCCCGCACCGTTTCCGCTGCCTGCTCTGCGCTCAGCTTCCCGTCCAGCTCCATCACGTTCACCGTGGCATAGCGGTACAGAGTGGAGGAGTTGTACTCCACCGTGCCCAGATGGCCTGCACCTGCGTTGTCCTCTGCCTGACAGTCGTCCACTGCGGTAAAGTAATCGTACTCGTTCTGCACGGCATGGGTGGAGATGCTGTGGGCCACCTGCGCAGCGGCATCATAGTTCAGGGAAGGGTCATCTGCCACCATGCGGCCAAACAGTGCCATATCCATTGAAGGGGCTGCTTTCAGGGCCTTCTGGTATTCTTTTTTGTCAGTGCTGCCCGCCACAGCCAGCTCTGCCAATGCCTTTGCCTGCGCAGTGCTCATGAAGAACAGGGCTTTGGTGCCTTTATCATCGCTCTTGATGCCCGCATTCTCCAGCGCTTTCTTTGCCAGCTTGTCTGCATCCGCATCCGAAACCAGCGCAAGGATCTGCTCCTTCACCAGATCGGCAACCTTTTTGGTGCGCTTGCCCACATCCAGCCGGGCGTTCTCCGCAAAGGCAGCGCGCATGGCGTGCTTCCACGCCTGCGAGGATACCCGGGCACGGGTCACACCGCCGTACACGGCCGTTTTAGGGCTGCCGGTGTCGTCCCGGTTGATGCAGCTGGGCGGGACGGTCTGCAAAATGTGGAAATCAACATACAGGCGCTTGTTCATGGTCAATTCTCCTTTTCGTTCTCTTCCGGTGCAGGCTTCGAGTCACGGTACAGATCCTGTCCCCACCGCAGACGGACGTTGGCGGGGATCTGCGCATACCGCGGGTCGGTGCATTGCAATTCATACAGGTCTGCCGCAAGCTGCGGATAGTCCAGCGGGATGCCGCCATCCTTTGCGGCGCTCAGCAGCTGGATCATACCCCGCAGATGGTGGCTGATCTCGGTGATCTCTTCTGCGGTGGCCAGCGCATTGAACCGCCGCAGCACGCTGGCTTCGGTCCAATCCTGTCCGGCAGGAGTGTTCCGCTCTGCCAGCTGGCGCACCGCCCGGCCCAGCGTATTGCCCGGGCGGTTCATGGGGCGGTCGTTTCCCTGCTGATGCACAGCGTACAGGGTCAGGGCAAGGTAGACCGCCCACTCTGCGTGGGAAGGGCCGCTGCGGCCCTGAAAGCTCTCCGGCATTCCCCGCAGAAAACTTCCCCACAGCTCCGGCAGATCGCCGGGTGCGTGTCCAACGCCCCGCCGCAGCTTTGCCAGCTCAGCCCGCCGCTGGTTGTCCCGCAGGGCCCAAAGCCAGTCCAGCCGCTGTGCCGTATAGATTCTGACGTTCTGTGTTTTCATCCAATTCCCCCTTTATGATTCTGTTTTGGGATAGATTTCCCAAAGCCTTGCGCGAAAAATGTTATAGGCCCTTGGCGAGGTATACAGGATGGTGCGCTCCGTTTTTTTGCCCTTGTCCACCACAATGCGGTGTCCTTTCAGGGCGGCATTTCCGGCCTCCATCACCATCTGTTTCCCCTGCTTCTCCGCGATGCTGTGCGCCTGTGCCTGCCAGCGCAGAACGGTCTCGTCCGGGTCGTCCCTCTCTGGGTCGATCGCCTGCAGCCACTGGCGGAAGGGCTGGTCCACCGCAAAGTAGAACTGTGCACGGACAGAGCCGCCGACATTTTCATTTTTGTTCCCGGCCGCAATGGCGATATCCTGCGCCAGATACCCCACACACTGTGCTGCTTTTTCGCAGTTATTGATCTCTCTTACGATGCGCTCCTGCCATTTGCAGCTCAGTTCGTCCAACAGCCCTGCCTGAAAGGTCAGGCTGTCGCTGAAGATATCTTCGATGTGGTTCTGGGTGGCGTAAAGCACTCCAACGATGCGGAAATGGACCTTCCGCCGGGAGTCCAGGATTCCCAGCCGCTGTTCTTGTAGCTTCTCCGTCCAGCGTACCACGCCGGGGCGGTGGCCACTGTCCTGACAAAACACCGCCGGAAACTCCCGCCAGAACTGCCGGGCCGGGTCATGGCGGCAGGGCACAAACACCGCCGGCTCGTTCTTTTTGGCAGCGTTGCGCCAGACGGTCATCTGCTCCGCAAAAGCATTTTCTTTGGAGAAGAAATCGCCTCCCAATGCAAAGTAGCCATCCACCATTCCCTCTGTCCTGTGCAGCAGAAGCCGTCGGGATTGCAGGGTCAGCAGCTGTGCCGGGTCGTCCGGGCAGGGGATTTTCGTGCGCTCTGCGCTCCTTGGGGTCTCCAGTTCCCAGCACGGGCGGTTTTCACTCCAGTATTCCCGGCCATCCTTCAGCAGGGTAAGATTCAGCATCAATGTTTCGTACAGGTTGTTCCCCAGCGCCTGAATATAGCCAAGACTCCCCAGCCAGCCAACACTTATAGATGGCAGATTCTTTTCTTTCGGCTTCAAAGACGTATCATCAAAGCCGTTCACGGACAGCAGCCACCGGGCGGCTTGCGGGTAGCTCAGCCGCTCCTTGCTCTGCCCTGCATACAACGGAAAGAGTCGGAGTTTATTTTTGCTCTCTATCATTTCGCCGTTGAGCATCGCCGCGCTGCAGGCTGTCCCGATTTCAGCCCCCGGCACCTGCCAGAAGGGATGTGTCGGGTGGAACAGCCAGAAGCGTTCTTTCCACTGTTCCAGATAGTCCCGCAGCGGCTGCTCCGGGAAATGCCCCAGCTGCCATAAGTCTCCCCAGCGAGCCAGAGCATCATCCTCTTCTTCAAACGGTTCTGGCTCACCTTCCACATTCACGCGGGAAAACACGGTAAACAGCACCGCCAGCAGCAGCCGCAGCATGGCGGCATCCTGCGTGGGCATTTCGCCTGCCAGATCCACATAATCCTGCGCATGGAGCAGTGCATCCGTCAAAGAAACTTCCTGCACCGTATTGTCTGGCCGACGGACCCGGACCCACGGCTCCGTCAACAGGTTAAATTCGATCTCCTTCATCCGTTTCCTCCTTTTGGTAGGTCAGGCCGTTTTCACGGTCATAGCAAAGCTCCATGCCCGCAAGATGGGCGGTCAGGTTTTCGTCCAGCAGCAACACCAGCTCTCCGTGCAGCAGCGGCGACAGCTGCCACGCCGCAAGGCCGCTGCGGTTGTCCGCTTCCAGTTCCCGGATGACCTCGTCCACCTTCCACGCTTTGCCGAACACCGCCGGGAGCCGCAGCTTCTGCCGGGCGATCTGCAAAGCGTCTTCGGGCTGCGGCGGCTGGTCGGATGCGACCGCTCTGCCGTTTTCCTGCCACGGCAGGAAGTGGATGCTTCCGTCTGCCCGGCGCTGCATCACCAGCACCTCCACCGAGGGGTCGCCGTCCCGCACTGCCGCCCGGGCAGCTGCATCAGAATGTGCACCCACGTTCTGCATCCAGCCATCCAAGGTATTGAGTTGTTTGAATCTTTTGTGCACTTTGGGCTGCGGCACAAGATACGCCTGCGCCCGCTCTTTGCGCTGGGCCTGCGCAAACTCATAGGCTTTGCACATACCCTCACTCCGTTCAGTTTCAGGCAGGGCATCGGCCTGTTCCCAGCCGTAGACTTTCTGCACCAGCGGAGAGATATCTTCGGGCAGGCAGATGCTCTCCGGAAGGCATGCCCGGGTGCGCCAGAGCAGCCATTGACCGTACACTGCCTCACTGCCCCTGTCAAATTCCTCTGCGCCCGTGTCCAGCACAGCACAGACCGCTGTTTGCAGCGGCTGCGGGCGAGACCGATTTGGGTGGCGCTGCAGACGGCCGATGCGCTGTAAGAGCAGATCCATCGGGCAAAGCTCTGTAACCATCACATCGAAATCCACATCCAACGACTGCTCTAATACCTGCGTACCTACCACGATCAGCCCATCACGCTCTGCAGCGGTGGAGCGCTTACCGATGCGCCGCATCAGCTCCTGTTCCCGCGCGGCGCGGTCTGGCATCAGGAACTGTGCATGGAACACCTGCACTTCCTTTTCGGGCAGCACCTGACGCAGCCGCTGCGCCACCTCCTGCGCTTTGCGCACCGTATTGACGATGACGCCCGCGCAGCCGCCAGCCTGCATTTTCTGGCACAGGAAATCGGGCAGTTCTTCCGTTGTCAGGCGCACCGTCTGCACATTCCGGGCGGCCGTATCCAGCGGGATGGTCTTTTGCTGCACCTGTGCACCGTCCGTCCATGTCAGCAGCGGATAGCCGCAGCTGGTTTTCCAAGGCGCATCCGGGCCGGGGCGGCGCTTTTGCTGGTAAGCCTCGATCAGCTCTGCACGCCGCCGGGCGGGCAGAGTGGCCGACAGCAGGATTACCGGCACCTTGTACCAGCCCAGCCATTCCAGTGCGCGGTCCAGATAGCAGTTCATGTAGGTATCGTAGGCGTGGCACTCATCAATAATGACCACCTTGCCCGCAAGTCCCAGATGCCGCAGCATAACGTGCTTCTGGGCAAGTGCCGCCAGCAGCAGCTGATCCACTGTGCCAATCACGAAGTTTGCCAGCAGTGCCTGTTTGTTTCCCCGAAACCACTGGTGTACCTGCACCTGATGCGCTTCCTGCGCGTCCTCCTCCAACTGCACCCCGCGCCCCTGCAGCCGCAGATAGCACTCGTTCAGTTCTGCCATGCCGTGTGCCAGCTTTATAGCCTGCGGCAGCGTCTCCTCAGACTGTGTGTCTGCCCAGCCAAGCAGCCGGGGAAAGATGCCGTTTGCCGTGGCCTGTGTGGGCAGCCCGAAAAAGACACCGCCCAGCCCGAACCGGCTGGCCATGACCTCCGCAGCGGCCAGCGCCGCCTCGGTTTTACCCACGCCCATCTGTGCTTCCAAAATCAGGATGCCCGGTTCCGCTGCGGTATCCACAGCCTCCAGAACAGCCCTCTGCACCGCATTGGGCGCAAAGCCGAACCGCACCGCAAACTCCTGCGGGTCTGCGATGCCCGGCTGTGCCTCCCACGGGAAGGGCAGGGCCAGCTTTTCCCAAGCCCTGTCCACCCGCGCCGGGTAATCCTGCATGCTGCCCAGCTCCTCTACCGGGATCAGGGGGAAGTATTCCGTATTGCTGGCGATCCAGTCTGCCATGATCAGAAGTCCGGTCAGAAGCACTTCCTCCTGCGGATTCAGATCATCCAACTCCGCTGTGTCGTCAAAGCCGCAGTCCTGCAAAACAGTCATGAGCAGTTCTGTCCAGAAGTCCTCCCAGACCTTTTTCTGTCCCTTGGGGTAGTAGTTGCTCTCCCAACCCTCTAACTGATCATCGACCGCCGCGCAGCTCTGTGGCTTGCCGTGGTGCGCCCCCACAATGGAGGCGATCCCGCCGGGGCAGTCATCCCACAGCAGGACTGCCTCGCCCGCCCGGGCATGCGGCGACTCCCGGCGGTTCTGTTCAGGACAGTCCAGCGGCGTCAACGTTTCCAGCCGCTGCCGCGCCTCCGGCAGGGTGCGCAGGATATTTGCCTGAAAGGCTACCGTAGCCTTGCCTATATCATGGATTCCACCCAAAAACCGGGCATGCGCGAGCAACGCTTCCTCGCGCTCAAAGCCCATGGCCCGTTTTGCACTTTCCGGGAGCCACTGCCGGACCAGCCGCTCCATGATGCCCGCCGTATCCCACAGGTGCATCCAGAGCGGCAGCCACAGGCTGGTATTTTCCGGGTCCGTTTTACCGGCCAAAAGCCTTGTTTTATTCAACGTCCAGCGCATTTTTGCTCCTTTTCCGGTGTGTGCTTTCCGTGTACCGAGCATAGCAGATAATGTGTACTATAATCCGTACTTTTTGCATTTTATCTCCGCAAATGAAAAAAGCGGCACACTGGGGCGTGCCTCATCAAAACGAAAGTGTCCTCGCAAGGTAAAGAAACCTGCTATTTATAGCCCTGTTCTGTCTTCTGTTCCAAAGATACGCTTCTGCCCTTCTGCTGTCAACGGCTCCGCGCCAATTCATCAAAGCTACAAAAAAACGATTTCTTTTTTGTATAAAAAGCCGCCCCGGCTTCCTACTATGGAAACCGAGGCGGTTCGTTTACTTTATGGGTTCTTTTTTCAGGCGCTCAACACCAATCAACTGGCATTCAGTTTTTGAAGTTTTAGTCATATCTGTATTTAGAGGACTTTCCGTACACCTTCCGGAGCGATTTTTTCAGACCAATCACTGTTTCTTTGATGATCTTTGCCTCATCGGCAGAGCAATCCGCAAGCTGTTCGGTCATCCAGCTGTCGAACACCGGCTTTGCTTTTTTGATCTCGATGCACAGCAGCTCATCTGCGGAGCAGTCCAGTGCGTTGATGATGTCGATCAGCGTTTTCAGACTGGGCACGGAGTTGCCTGTTTCGATATGGCTGATGTGCGTGACCACCACGCCGACCTGATTGGCCAGCTGCTCCTGCGTCATGCCTTTTGCCAGGCGGCAGGCACGGATGCGTTTTCCGATGTCGGCGTAATCCACCATAGTACAAGTACCCTCCGTTCAGTGAAGTGATACTTGTATTGTATGTGCAATCGACCGGGATTGTAATAACCCAAAAGTGCAGTAGACTTTTTAAAGATTCTTACCTCTTTGAACTTTTTCGTGCGATGCACAAATTCAGATATTCTGAGAGCGAACCACAGAGCAACTTTTTTTGCTCATATTGTACATTATATACTTTTCCGTCCTGATCTGCGACTGTAATAACTCCGTCTATACCACGATTTTCCAGCACAAAGCAGTCTTTCGGAAAATCCGGATTCATATCACGCTCTTTTTCGGTCGCACTCACAACATCCAATACTTCCGGCACATTAAGGCCCATCCACTCTGTTGCGTAGAAACTGATTGCACCATAGGTTTTTACATAATCCAGAAATTCTTTGGGAAATTTCAAGTTTAATTTCTCTTGTGCCTTTTGAATCTGTTCCTCTGTGCAGCCTTTCAGATGGTACAGATGTTCAATACTTCCAATTTTATCAATGATAGATTCCATTATACTTTTCTCCCTTCTGCACGGTTTTCCCAGTGCTCCACACGTTCACTATCAAAAGCCGGTCGGTCAATTTCCGACTCGCCGCCCTTACTATGCAAAATTGTATAGTTTTCTTTTCCCCTGTGTTCCTCCTGCGTCAGTTCTGCCAAAGGACTATCCATATGTTGTCCTATATGATGCAACTCAATCGGTTTTCCATCCTTATCACAAGGTGCAAGCCCTTGTGCTGCTCTTTCCATATTGGTACGACCCATCACATCTTTCTGATTCCAGTCAATATCACTCCTAATCAAACATTTTCTTCCACCGATTTCTGCTTCCCGTAATCCCGCTTTCTGGTAAATTTCAAGTTCTTTTTCGGACGTGATATATTTTGTGATTTCTTGTGAATACTTTACCTCTATCTTTGCAAACGATTCCGTTGTGCTGTGGTCAATTTTCTGCTCTGCCTTTTCGCCTTTATTTTCCTGCAACTGTTCAAACGACTTTCTGGCAGATGCCTCCAGCGTACCCTGTTTTTTTGTCTCTATCGGTTTCGTTTCTGAGATTTCTCGTCTCACAGCACACGACCTCCCTGCTGTTCAAAATTCGTCCTTAGATTATCTACAGCCTTTGCATCCGGGTTCAGGCTCACGCCCATGCTTATCACGCTATTCAGCACCCAGTCTGCGGCAGCAGCTTTCAGGCCGTATTGTCCCTGCAACTGTTCCAGAAATTCTTTACGGGGTGTGAACGATTTTTCGGCTGCGGCACAGTAATCAACGACCGTGCTAATCCCACCAAAGAAATCGAACACAGCTTTCCGGGTCTTAGCCACATCCAGTTCGCCGCCTGCAAAGACCTGTTCCAGGTAGCGGCCGTCCTCCGGCTTCAACATCATCTCATGGCGTTTCAGCCAGAGCTTCAGCTGCTCCATCTCCGAAATGCTCAGCGGTTCCAGCTCTTTGCCCGCTGCCAGTTGTCCAAATACAAACTCTGCGTTGATTTCATGCGGCATTTTTGAAGGCTTGTGGTAAACAGCATTTTCCGGCATGGGATACGCCTCAATCTTGCAGAGCACCGCTTCCGGCCACTCGTTCTGGTAAACGGCAGCTACACCAAGCGGCAGCTTGGACAATTCGTCGATCTGTGCCTCCTTCAGAGCGGCAGACTTGCCTACCAGCTTGCGATCTTCTTCGTCCGGCAGGCGCAGGATGATTTTCGTGTTGGTGTTGCGGATGACCGACATATCCAGCAGGCCGGGAGCCTGATCCGCAATGATAAAACCCTCGCCGTAAGTACGCATCTCCGCAATAGCATTTGCCAGCATCTCCACCGACTTGCCCTGCAGATTTGCCCCTTCCTGTGATTGCTCTGCCGAGGTCTTGCGCAACAGGTTGTGTGCTTCTTCCAGCACGGTAACATGGCGCAGTCTGCTGTTCATCTCGCTGCCACACATCCGGTATTCCTGTAACTTCATCACCAGAATGCCCATCAGCAGCGATTTTGTCTCCATCGACCCCACCCGGCTCAGGTCCACGACCACATTGCAGTCAAACAGCTCTGCGTCGCTCAGCGCGTCCTCTGCGCAGAACACACTGCCGTAAATGCCGTTGGTCAGCGACTTCACACGGGTACACAAAGCGCCCACATAATCGCTCTGGGTGTCCTTGGAGTAGTGCGATTCCTCAATGACGCCCGGCAGAATATCCAGCAGGTCGAAGAAGGTCGGGAAAACCCCCTTTTCACTTTCCGAATTGCGTAGGTTCCAACCGGCTTTCTGGTAGCTGCGCTCGATGGCATCCTTCAGCACGGCAGGCATGGCCGCATACATGGGCCAGCAGGCATTGAAGATTTCCACCAGACGGTCGATATGTTCCAGAATGTGGATGTCCTGCGGGAACGCAAAGGGATTGATGCGCAGCAGCGGAGTTTCTCTGGGGTTGGTGCCGAACACCTTTACATCCGCGCGGCTGCCGAACACATTCTTGTACTCGCCCTTGGCCGGTTCCACCACAAGAAACGACGTCCGTCCATCCTTTGTTATCTCGTCCAGAAGATGGTAGACTGCGTTGGACTTGCCCGTACCCGTAGAGCCTGTGACAAAGGTATGGGAGGCCATTGCCTGCCGGTTCAGGATAAGGTCCGCTTTTTCCTCCCTGCCCATATGGTAGATTTTGCCCAGCTCCATCTTGTCCGCATCCGGCACTGTTTCGTCCGGCACATTGCGGCCGAACTCCGCGTGCTCGATGATTGGCAAGCCGTGCACTGAGCGGGTGGGCAAGCCAAGGTGCATCGGAAGTTCCCGACCGCTGACCAGTGTTGCTGGCGTATACAGCAGGCTGTCCGGCGCACCCGCCCACAGCGGACGGGCAAAGACCGGGTGCATGAATCGCTTGAGGTACTCCCGCAGCTGGGCCACCTGTGCCTCATCGTTCTGCCAGACATTCACAGCACCGCTCTCCACCGAGGAGCCCTCGCCCACCATCAATGCGCGGTAAGTATTGGCCGCCAGTATCGCCGTGGACGGGGTAGACGAAAGGAAATAAGCCGCACATTTGTAGCAGCCGTAATCTTCGCTCTCCTTGGCGCGCTTGAGCTGGTTTTCAATGCGTTCCAGCAATTCTTCTACCGATTTGTTGCACAGCTCGACCTGCTGGGTACGGCCCATGCCGCGGGTGTCTGTTGTGCCGTGGCTCTCCTGCTGGCTGATGGTGTCC
>OHYU01000790.1_pt1 | contig 14506 bp, 12 predicted proteins | sample 1580331 | NCBI WGS metagenome assembly OHYU01 (sample SAMEA3882519, study PRJEB24775) | human gut metagenome | biome: human-associated habitat; feature: intestine environment; material: feces | place: Netherlands | collected 2009/2010
TTATGTTTTTAACAATCAGGCCGCATGTATTACCTCGTGATCTCATCACTTGTGCTTATTATACCATACACCTTATTTTATAAAAGGGTTTTTATACATTATTCACAAATTATTTCATGTATTTTTTGACAAACAAATTTCTAATACAATTTTAATCCACTGCGCACCGGTTCACTTGTCAGATCCACACCCAGCTTCTTAAAAATTTTAATATCCACTTCAGAGAGCATTACGGAAGTGTGCACCTGGCATCCCCGAAGTGCCGGAAGCTGCTCTAATGCTTTCTTTGCGTTTTCATTGGTCACCGCAGCGAGCGAAAGGGCGATCAATACCTCATCGGTATGGAGTCTTGGATTCTTTCCACCGAGGAAACGGACTTTCAGATCCTGGATCGGTTCGATTGCTTCCGGGCGGATGAGTTTCTCATCATGCTCAATGCCAGCCAGATATTTTAACGCATTCAGGAGCAATGCTGCAGACGCACCGAGAAAATCTGATGTCTTGGACGTAATGATACAGCCATCGGAAAGTTCGATCGCTGCAGTTGGAACGCCAAGTTCCTCTGCACGTTTTTTTGCAGCGACTGTGACATGTCTGTCGTCCGTTGTGATCTTCGCTTGTTTCATCAGAAGTTCGATCTTGTAAACTTCATTTTCCGTTGCTTCCTCTTTGACCAGTTTGTTTACCGCTGTGTAATAACGTCTTATGATCTCCATTTTGGAGGCTTCACAGCACGCCTCGTCATCGATGATACAGTTTCCGGCCATGTTGACACCCATATCAGTCGGTGATTTATAATAAGTATTTTCTCCATAAATCCCTTCAAAAATAGCGTTCAAAACCGGGAAGATCTCAATGTCACGGTTGTAGTTGACCGTCGTTTTTCCATAAGCTTCCAGATGGAACGGGTCGATCATGTTCACGTCATTCAAGTCTGCGGTAGCCGCCTCATAAGCTAAGTTTACCGGATGTTTTAATGGAAGATTCCAGATTGGGAATGTCTCAAATTTTGCATAGCCGGCTTTTGTTCCACGGATGTTCTCGTGATAAAGCTGGGAGAGGCAGGTCGCCATTTTTCCACTTCCCGGTCCCGGTGCAGTGATGACGACTAATGGTCTGGCCGTCTCGATATAGTCATTCTTGCCGAATCCGTTCTCACTGACGATCAGCGGAATGTTTGCCGGATAGCCCTCGATCTTATAATGCTGATATACTTTAATGCCTCTTTTTTCCAGTTTTTCACGGAACTGTACGGCACCGCTCTGTCCTGCAAACTGCGTGATGACAACGCTTCCCACATACAGACCCTTTTTCTCAAACTCTCCGATCAGACGGACAACATCCACATCATAGGTAATGCCAAGGTCTCCACGCACCTTGTTTTTCTCAATATCCGCCGCACTGATCACAATTACGATTTCTGCAACATCCGAAAGCTGCATCAGCATCTGAAGTTTACTGTCCGGTGCAAATCCCGGCAATACTCTCGACGCATGGTAATCATCAAATAATTTTCCACCAAATTCCAGATACAGCTTATCACCGAACTGGCTGATGCGTTCTTTGATATGCTCCGACTGAATTTTTAAATATTTGTCATTATCAAATCCTGTTCTCATTTTAACTATCCTCTTATGTTTTATTTCTCTCTCAGACACGGAATATATTATACTATATAATCCAGTCAAAATACACGTTTTCTTTTTCCTTTGTTCATTATAAAAAGCTGCCTAATGATATTATCACTATCATTGGCAGCTTTTCTCCTACACATTCATTTTCACTTTATACCTGTCTCTCTTATTTGACCACAACTTTTATTTTTTGTGCACATCCGTTTGATGCATATACATATATGGAACAGGATCCTTTTCCTTTCGCGGTGATCTTACCATTTTTAGATACCACTGCCACTTTACTGTCTGATGTAGCATATCGGAATTCCGATATATGATTAATGATCGGACGCTTCTTATCCTTCTTGACAATCGAAGCTTTTACGACAGCTTTTTTCCCTTTTGCCAATACATAAGAAGTCTTTTTCAGTTTAATGCTTTTTGCATCTGTTACTGATTTATTCTTCTTTCCTGCTGCATGTATCGTGATCGATTTCGCAACTGTTACTTTTTTGCCATCAACCATCTTATATGCAAGAACATGACATTTTATATTTTTTTTCTGATTGATTCCTTTCTTTTTCAATTTGCTGATCTCAACAGATAAACTATCCGCTGCCTTTACGGACTTTACAACCTTTTCCTTATCTTTTCCGCAGTATGCCATATAAACATCATAACCATCTGCATCTTTAACTTTTCCCCAAGTTACCTTGACCGTCTTTCCTGCTTTCACATTAAATTTCGAATTTAATGCTGCGTCTTTTGCCCCTGTCCTTTTTACTTTTACCGGTTCACTTTCCGTATTCTTTTTATCTGCTGCCTCAGCTTCTCTTTTTCTTGTTTCACTTACATATTTGCAGACACTACATGTATATCTTTCCGCACCTGCTGTTCCATAAACATGAGCTGCTTCATCTTTTTTTTCTGTGGTGTGTTCACACGTGGCAGCATGCCAATGGGACGTATCATTGCTGCTCCACTCATCCCTAAATGTGTGCCTGTGTTCTACCCATTTTGCATAAAGAGTCGTGTCGGCAGTAAGTGCCTGTCCCGGCCGCGCAATCGTCGTAAAATCTGCATCTGTATACCAGCCGGCAAAATCATATCCATCTTTCGTCGCAGCTGGCAGCGGATCTGGCAGGTTCGTCTGATTTCCCTCTGCTATCTGACTGCCACCGTTTGTATTGTAGATAATCTTATATTTAATGTTAGCATTTTCTACGATCGTATATGGCGTATTTTTTAACAATGGGCCGGAGCTGTCAAGATTAAAATACCAGTTAAACTCGCTATACCCCACCTTATCCGGATGATCCTTATGGGCTTCCGTAGCCACCACCTCAGAGCGTTTCATGTCTCCAGTACCGTAATCCGTGCCCGTCGTAATCCATATCATATTGCACTTTTTACAAACCACAATCTGTCTGTCTACCGTTAACTGACCCCCCCTGTAAACCACATCTCCAGCTTTCAATTCGGCAGGATCAATCGTTCCCGTTGTATATTGTGCTGCATGTACCTGTGTCGTTCCCATTGCAGCAAGCATCAAAAATGCCATCATCATTGATACAACTACATTTATGTACCTGCTTCTGTGTAACTTATTCATCCTTTGCATCTCCTTTTCTGCTAATTTTCTACCAGATAATCCCGTTTTTCAAATCCGAGCATATGTGCAAGTACACTGGTTGGGAAAATGTGAAGCTCTCTGTTTAATTTTGTCACCGAATCATTATAAATCAGCCGGCTGGTCTGCACCATTTTTTCATAACACTCTACCGCGTCCATACATTTGATGTATTCATTTTCATCAGTCGAACCCGGATATTCTTCTAAAACCGTCTGTGTCCGGAAAAGCACCTCGTTTATCACACCTTCCTGGCGCAAAACCTCCTCCGGTGTGGAAGTTTCCATAATGATACACCGTTTTTCATTTACTTCATCTGTAAGTGTCTGTGCCTCGTATCCTGCATATTTTTTTGTAAAATCAAGCAGGGAAAGTAACGCATCAAACCGTGACGAAAGCTGCACTCCGATCTGATTCATGGAATGATTGATATTTTCATCCATGATCGCTAATTTTTTCCGTACAGAAACAATCCATATGGCAAGCAAAATCACAAGCAAACAAACAATTACAGAGATTTCCATTCAAATACTCCTTTACTGTACAAAATATACTGCATTGTATCCGGAAGTATCGGACAATGCTACCATTGTCAGTCCGTCAAAATCTGCAAACACGCAGGCATATACCAGATCTGTGCCGTTATTGTCAAATGTTAAACGCACACCTTCATCCTCATAATGATATTCACAGACACCGTCTAACGTTCCACCTCCCTGTACCATCTGTACAGTGGAACCATCATCGCTAAACACGATCTCCAATTTTCCGCCATACTGCTCTAATGCAGCATCATAATCGTCCTGTGTCATTTGCACACCGCCAAGGTTACCCCCACAGAAACTCCAGGTTGTTCCTGCCAAGTCCGGCATCTCTAAAATCGGCACATCAAGCAGGCAGAATAAGTCTTCGGTAGAATCTGTTTCCACATCTTCGCTTTGTGCATCTGCTGCCTCTGTGTCCACAACAATATCTGCTGCATCGTTCTCTGCCGCATCGTTCTCCACATCAGTGCCAGTATCTGCCACATCTACATCTGCCTCTGCGTTTGTCACTGTGCCATCAGCAGTCTCCTCGGTATTCCCGCAGGCGGTAAAAGAGAATGCCAGCATTGAACTCAACATAATTGCTAAAATTTTTCTTTTCATAATTTTTCTCTCCTTTGTCATTTGTTTTTCATTTCTCTCTGTTGACATTAATGTACCGTATTTTGTGCTACAGTGGATTAACTTGTTCTGAATCGACTATAATGTGCACTCAATCGACATTTTTTATTTTTCATATGTAGTTTTGTTATCTCTTTTAAAGTGCAGCAAAAAGCTGCACCCTATAAAGAAACGCGTAAAATAAATTTATTATCTTCTACCAGAAAGCTGTACATACCGCCATACCTGTCAACAATTGCACAAATACTGCGTACGCCGATTCCATGCCCCGGCCGGTCGGTAACCGGAACACCGTTTTCAAATACTACTTCTTTTCTGCATGGATTCGTGACCTGAAAAAAGAACCTCCCGTTCTTCTCATACGCTAAAATATCTATCGTTCCCTTCTGCTCCTGTGCAGTACACGCATGGAGTGCATTTTCTAACGCATTTGATAAAAGCACACACAAATCTGTCTCCGAAACCGGAAGAATATATGGTACCACCGCTTTTATGTTCATTGTGGCACCAGCACTTTCCGCCCTTCCTGCAAAAGAGGAAAAAATAAGATTGACCGTCTCATTCTCACAGTAATTTTTTACCCTGCCTGCCTCAATCTGCGCACATACTTCATGAATGTAGCCTTCTGCCTGTTCAATTTTTCCATTCTCGATACATGATAACAGATGCTGCATATGATGTCTTAAATCATGCCGATAGGTACTGGCATCTTTCTGCGACTCCCTCAAAGCCTCAATCTCGCGGACCGCCTGGGAAATCTGCAGATTCAGACAGCTCTGCATCTGCTCAAGTTCATTTTTCTTCCGCTCCTCCTCCGAAGTACGAAGCACAAACACCAGATAAGCAATACAGCAGACGAACGGCATAAATTCCACTGCCGCCGGTATGCCTTCTGAAAGTAAATCCGTATAAACTCTCGTCAGGTAATCAAAGCCGTAGCCCAATGCCGGAATCAACCCGAACTGAAGCTGTATTGACACGGGATAATTTGATATTGCCCGCACCGAGGGTGCCACAAAACGCAGTAAGAGAAATAATAACGGCAGCGTAGCAATCAGTTCCGTCACATTTTGCACCGTTTCACTGTTCACAAACACAGCCATTATAAAAAGTGCCACCCACCTGCGAAGCTGACAGCAGAGATAAGCGGTCAGCACGGAAATCACTGTCCACAGACGTTTTTTCGTTAAAATGTAAAGGGCAATACACATCGGGACATGTGTGATCACAGGATAAAGATAACGGATCGTCGCTGCCCCTGCCAACAGATACATCACGCCCTGTATGGCAAGCAGCACAAAAATACTTCCAACAAGAAATTCCCGTTTTTCTTTCGTCCAGTGAATATCACAAAAAGCCCCGGACAAAACCATGCCGAATATCCCGACTGCTGCACCATTTGTTACATAAAGAAGATTCATGATAAAAATACCTGCTTTCTGTTAAACGCATACTCGAGATATTTATTCTTTATCTCCGAGCATTTCCCATGCGGGATTGGTATTTCTGCAAGACTTATCAGTTTAATTGCACGGTAAGAAATATTCTGTATATAATCCATATTTACCAGAAATGACCGATGTGGCCGTAAAAAATTGCCATAAGGCTTTAACTGCAAAAATAAATCGTCTAAACTGCCAACACTCTCAAATACTTTTCCATTTCCGAGATGAAAAAAGAGCGTCCGTCCTATCACTTCACAATATTCTAACTTTTCAAGGTCAATTCTTGTAATTCCTTCTTTGCTCCGCAGAATCAGACTGTTTTCCTGTGTCTTTGTGCACTCTGCAAGCACGGAATCCATCAGCTGGAAAAAACTTTCCTCCCAGACTGGCTTTAACTGATAAAAATATGCCCCGACCGTGTAAGACTGTACTGCAAACTCCGGAGATGAGGTAAGAAAAATAATTTTCATATTATTATCATACTGTCTGATTTCTTTTGCAGTCTCAATTCCGTTTTCCCCCGGCATTAAAATGTCCAAAAATAAAATATCGAAAGAAAACCCTTTCTCAATCGCGGCCAGTAACTCTAAGGGACTCTGAAATACCGTACAGGTAAGGTCTTCGCCTCTTTCTTTTTTATATTTGTCCAATAAGATACCAAGTTCTTTTAATATCTCTAAATCATCATCACAAAATGCTATTTTCAGCATAAACTTTCCATCAACTCTTTCCGTAATCCTCTTTGGCAGAATGCATTCTTCTGATATAGCGCAGACACTCCGTCTCCGGCATCGGTTTCCCGTAATAATATCCCTGGATCATATCCACACCAAGCGCCTCTAAGGCATCACTCTGTTCTTTCTTTTCCACGCCCTCCATGATCAGTGGGAGACCGAGTTTTTGTATCGTCTTTATTTCATTTTCAATCACGATTTTTGCAGTTGGATTTTCAAAATAGGACCAGGTCATGTTTTTATCAATCTTAATTTCCCGAAATGGAAAACGGATCAGATAAGAACAGTTCGAATTGCCGCTTCCATAGTCATCCATCGCAAACCCCATGCCAATTTTGCCAAACTCCTGCATGTGCCATAACATCAGCTTTGGTGCCTCAACTGCTGTCCGCTCCGTCAGTTCCAGCGTGATCATATGTGCCGGCACATAATAACGCTCTAACACTGGCAGTATGCTTTCTTTCAGATTCCGGTTCAGACACTGCGCTGCAGCAATGTTCACATGGATCGTCCGTATTCCAAGTGATGGGTTCGGAAGCACATGTTTTGCCAGAAAACGACAGCACTCTTCAAGTACGATCTCACTGATCTGTGTGATCGTTCCGTTTTGCTCCGCCAACGGAATAAACTCATCCGGTGGAATGGCTCCAAGTTTTTCATCCTTCAGACGCACCAGCGCCTCTAATGATACAACACATTTTTCTTTCAGGGAATAGATCGGCTGATAATATACTTCAAATCTGTTTTCCGTAATTGCACGATCCACCGCCTGCTCTACCTTATTTCTGCGGTAATAGTCTTTTTTTACGGCTTCATCCACCTCAAAAAAGACCTGTTTCCCTGAATTTTGTGCCGCTTCCAGCAAATATCCATACAGTGCCCTGTACTCTGCCAGAGAACAAAAATCTCTCGGATAATGCAGGGTGATCATGACCTCGTTTAAAGAAATCGAATTGCCAGACACATGAAAATCCTGTTCAAATCTTTTTTTGATCTGCCCCTTTATGTGTTCTTCTTTTCCCTCATCCAGCAGGATGGTAAATGTATCCTCCGCATTGCGAAACACACAGAACTTTCCACACAGTGCGGTAAGATAATATCCCACTTCGGCAAGCAGCCGCCTGCTGTTTTCATATCCTAAAAGCATTTCGATATGATGCATCTGTCTGATATGTACCACAAGAAATACTTTTTTCCCGGATTGCTCCGTTACATTTTTCATCTGGATCAGAAATGCCTGCTCATCACTGGTTCCGGTTTCACTGTCAATATAAGCAGACGGATTCTGCATTGCCATATAGATCATCAGAATAAACAGCATATTTGCCGCACTGGTAAGCAGCATTTCTTTTCTCTCATACTGAAGCACCACCATAAGAACTGCCACAATACTGTATAAGATAACGATTACCTTGATCCGCGTCTCAATACGCGCTCTCCCCAAAAATATAAGAAGCAGGTTCATAAAAAAATAGTATCCAATATACACATAGCCAAACCATGCAAAATTTCCCTGATAATAGCTGCCATCTTTAAAATAAAAGAAAAAGCCCATCCACGGTGTCGCTAAAATCATGATCTCGAAAAAGAAAAACGGGACTTTTCCCATGTATTTTATCATTCGACCTGCTACTCCGGAAAAGCTGCATACCTCTTCCATATAGCGGAACATCAGATAAGAAGCCGCTCCCTCTAACGCAAAAAAAGCAAACGTAAACAATTCGTTCCAGATTAATGGAACGATTGCTGCATTTGCCAGTCCAATACATGATAAAATATTTGCGATACACTCGCCAAGACACACCCCAAGCAGTCTGCCAAATACTTTTGACTTAACCGTTGGAAACTGTCTGATCAACAGGAAATGACCGCTGATAACCACAAAAATGACGAGCGACATAATCTCGAAGTCATAATTATACTGCACCCGTCTGCTCCTCCTGTGCTTCTTTCGCCTGTATAATTGCTTCATTTAGCTGGAGCATCTTTGCATCCAGCATAGAAACAATATCGGAACATTCTCTTAGATCCCTGCTGATATAGCCGGGTGCATTTCCCTCAAATTTGTAATAGATCTTATGCTCTAAGCTTGCCCAGAAATCCATCGCCATCGTCCGGATCTGTATCTCCACCTTGGTATCGATCACGCGGTCCGATAAAAATATCGGAACAGTCACAAGCATATGATAACTTTTATAACCGCTCTCCTTTGGATTTTTAATATAATCCTTGATGGAAATAACGGTCAGATCATTCTGTTTTCCAATCATCTCTGCAAGCTTATAAATATCAGAAGTAAAAGAGCAGACAATACGGATACCTGCAATGTCATTGACATAATTGACCATGTTATCGATCGATGACTCATATCCGTAACGCTTTAACTTTTTCACAATACTCTCAGGCGTCTTGATCCTTGACTTGATATATTCTATTGGGTTGTACTGATGTACCTGCTGAAACTCATCGTTTAAGATTTCAACTTTTGTGCGTACTTCCTTCAATGCGGAATTATATAAAAAAATAATCGTATTCCAACTGTCAACGCCCTCACTTAAGGTGAATGGCTTTTCCATAAAAATCCTCCTTGTTTTGCGGAGTAAAATGCAATTTCATGCATATTATTCCTGTAATGACTACTGTTTACAGTATACCATACTTTCCTCATTATGGTGGATTTATTTCTAAACTTTTATGGATTTATAAGTCCAGCCTCATATCGCCTTCTTTGATCCAGCCGATCTTACGGAATAGCACACTAAAAAGCCATGATAAAACGCCCGGCAGAAGAAAGCTTACGAAAATCAGTCCGATCCAGTCCATCGGTGTAATGGCAGCTTTGCTTCCCGCTTCAATATCTGCGATCCATCCGGTATAGACACCAATCTGTCCGACCAGTCCACAGGTTCCCATACCGGAGGAAACTGCTGCACCATTCATCTGTAAATGGAACAGACACGTTGCGATCGGTCCGGTGATTGCAGACGCCAATGTCGCCGGCAGCCAGATGCGCGGATTTTTCACGATATTACCCATCTGAAGCATGGATGTACCGATTCCCTGTGCAAACAATCCGCCCCATTTATTTTCACGGAAACTTGCCACTGCAAATCCGACCATCTGCGCACAGCATCCGGCAAGTGCTGCACCACCGGCTAATCCGGTCAGTCCAAGTGCTGCACAGATTGCTGCGCTGCTGATCGGCAGTGTCAGTGCAATCCCGACGATCACAGATACAATGATTCCCATGAAAAACGGCTGCAGCTCGGTTGCCCACATGATCGCATTACCGACTGCACTCGCTGCCGCACCGATCGCCGGAGCCCACCAGATAGAAAGCGCGACCCCGACAAAAATGGTCACAAACGGAGTGACAATAATATCGATTTTTGTCTCTTTGGAAACTGCTTTTCCGAATTCTGCTGCAAAAATTGCAACCACAAGTACCGCAAGCGGCCCACCTGCCCCGCCAAGTTCATTTGCCGCCGCACCGACTGCCGCAAGTGAAAACAGTACTAAAGGCGCTGCCTGCAGGGCATATCCGATTGCGATCGCCATTGCCGGTCCGACTGCCGCTTTCGCGTAAGTTCCGACTGTCACAAGAATCGGAATATTAAGCTGCGTTCCAAGTGTACTGATGATCGTTCCGATCAAAAGCGATGCAAATAATCCCTGTGCCATCGCACCAAGTGCATCAATCAGATAACGTTTGACGGATATCTCAATATTTTTCCTTTTACAAAATGCCTTTACTTTTTCCATAATTTCTCCAATCCGGAGTTTCTTACTCCTCTTTGCTGTGTTTTCATGTGGTTAACATGTGTCTTGTCAGCTTGTGACAGTGTAGCACAGAGGGGAGAAAAAAGCAAGGGATGTTGTCCCTTGCTTTTTTATGTCATGCAGTACTCTTATTCCGTTAATAACTTATGAACAGTTGTAACAAATGTTTCAACAACACCTATTGCATTTTCCACATCCTGCCGGTTAATATCATACAAATCTCCCGTCTGGTGATTTCTATCTGCCTGATGTGCTATCTTGTTTCTGCGTTCAAACAAATCTGTCAATGCTCTTGCCAATTTGTCTGCTGGTTTCACTCTGCTCTCCTTGTCATAAAACATTTCATTTGCTATTTTATCAAAAAAATCTTTTCCAACAATTAATGATAACTGCCCCTTAATCTCTTTCGCACTCATATATGTTTTTGATGCATGGTAAGACACAATTACCGCATCAATCCACCCTGTATTTTCGGGATGCATAACAGCATCCATTACCTTATCAATCGGCACCTTTAAATCGGAATATCCCCGTGTTTTATCCCAGTGATTATTATACATTTGTACCATCGCATAAATTCCAAGACAATGCATATAATAATCCAGTGCACTTTCCAAAAACACAATCTGTGACCGATAAATATCTTTTACTGCTTTTTCTTCATGAACGTTATCTAATTGTTCTGCAATATGAAACTTTTCTTTTACCGTTTCCACATTTTTGCAAAACTGTTCATACATTTCATCAAGTTTTGAAACGTGCATATCCGGCACTAACATATTTCTGGAATTTTCATTTCTGGAACTGAGTCCTAGCTTTCGTTCCAAATTTATTCACCTCCCAAAACTTCGATCAAACTGCTTCCCTTTAACGGAATTGTCGAATATCGACCATTGATATATCCTTTTTTTATATTGTCATCCTTTCTGACATTTTTCAATTCCACTAAAGAATAATACTCTGTCGTGCACAACCCGGGATTTCTTTCTGCAAACCATATTTGATCTCTGCGGAATAAATCCAGATCCAACAAACTTGTATCATGGGAGGAAAAAATTAATTGTGGATTTTTTTCACTTTTCCAGTTTTTAAATGTGTGGATTAATTCATCTACAAGTGCAGGGTGGAGACTAGCTTCAAGTTCATCATAAAATAACACTTTTCCATTGACTAGCACATCTATAAACGGACATAGCAATTTAAAAAGTTTCTGTGTTCCCTGTGACTCCTCATTGATATTCAAAATATAATCTTTATATACAAACTTTACTTCTATTGTCTGCAATGAACCCATACCAGTTAACATCTGGACCTTATTTAATAATTCAAGCGGCATATCCTGTGTTGTCAATTGTCTGTTTTCTATTTTTACCTGGATATCCTTAATTGGAATTCCTATTTTTTGCATGAACACAACTAATATTTGTTTCATACCAGAATTTGTCCGAATCTGTTCTGCAGAGTATTCAAACCAATTATCAGGTCCAATTCCATGAACAATCAATTCTTCTTTAAAAAACCTGAAAGGATGAATGATTTCCTTTAAACTGCACCACGCTTCTGCCGTAGTCAGAAATAATTTATTACTTTTTGTCTTACTCTCCAGTTGAGACAGTTCTTTCTTATACTTTATTCCATATGAAAACTTTGTACCTTCACGTTCAAATATCTTCGCCTGTCTTCCAGATGGAAAATGATACAAATACTCATCCAGAAACTCAACATCATTCATGGAAAATCCATACGCATAACGTATTCCATCCACAACAAACTGAATATCAAACGCTGTCGGTTTCTCTGCTGAAAGTTTATGTGGTGTTCTCGGAATCTTATCTCCTTCCTGAAATTTCACACATTCCCTCACCAAAAAGCCTAGATACCCTACCGCATCAATCAATGTACTTTTTCCAGCACCATTTGCACCATATACAGATGTGATTCTTGACACCCGGTAATCATCAAATTCATACAATTCTTCCTGATGTGATTTATCACTTCCTGCAACCATGGAAAATACTATTTTCTCCTTAATTGCCTTATAATTACTGCATGAAAATTCAAGTAACATATCCCACACCTCCAATCACATTATATGTTTCTAAATATTTCATGTCAATAATTTATACATTGCTTTTGTGAAATATTCACATTTTTTGTGTTTTGTTTGTATATTTTATTCATTTGACATCTGCTCAAGGATTTTCCTGTTCATTTCATCGTAAGAATCCCAATACCCTTTTCGTATGGAAATCTCCGTATATCCAAAAAGCTCCTTGATCTTACTCATGATATCCCTGCCATAAAAACCTGTCAGGTTTTTAATTGTCTCATCTGTCACAGACACAATCTCATGCGCAGCAAGATTCCGGATATTACTTTCCACATTTCTAAGATCTTCCATCAACTGTTTTAAGCGGGTATCACTCGAAAAATGATCTGTGAGTATTTTTAGATGTTCTGAATACACATCTTTTGCTTCAAATCTTTTTCCCATTTTCTGATAATGACTATTCAGTACTTTTCCTACTTCCGTTCCATTTAATTTTTTTGCTGACCACATCCTCTTCCACTGTCCGGCACGTTTATACTGGTCGCAATAATCGTCTACTATGATGCCACATTGTTTTTTTAATATCATTTCAAACAAATCTACTACAATCGGTGTGATCGACCTGATAAAATCCACATACTCACCACGTTTTAATCGAATATCGATCGTAAGTGCATATTCAAAATATTTTCTTTGGGAAGAAGACCTCACCGGAAGACATTGAAACTTTGTTTTCTGGATTGTCTTATCCACATTCGCAAAATCTAATAACACTCTCCTTGCAGCCTGATAAATTAAATCCCTGTACTGCACTGTCTGCTCTGCCGGTAATGAATCCGCAACATCAAGCGCAGCCTGATAATCATATACCAAAATATGTTTTTTTATAATTTCCTCTTTCTTTATCTTTGAAAGTGTCGGACACTGTATTTCCTTACATCTGTTTTGTGCACCTTCCTGATTATCCTCATCCAATTCCCATAAAGTTTCTACATCATATCCCTCATGCACCTGCTCATTCAATTTTCCTACTGGTGTCGCCACCTGAATTACTTTTGCAGGAAACTCCCCTAATGTCTGCAATACCAGCAATCCACTTTTCATTGCCGGTGTACCGGATGACACATTTAAAAGCAGTGTATCTGAATCATCCATCGTCTCATATATATGGCTGATCACCTTCCTGAAATCCTCGTAAAAATAATCAAATTCATGTACTTTGGTAAGCTCCCGGCGTTCTATGATCTCATAAATCATGGGACGATCCTGCATCTTTGCCAGACGGTCCAGACAATAACGATACCTGTCATCTTTCTCCTGAAAATCCAACATCTCTTTTGACATGTACAAAATGACTTTATCCGGTTTATAGAATCTGCAAATATGCAGTATTGATCCATCATGATAATTATTTAATGAAATCGGGTCGGTTCCTCCCACTGGTGTAAACAATATCGTCTGATTCATAATAATCTCCATCTTTCGTAATAATGATTTAATTTTCCTGCATGGTTATTTAGTAAAAATTTATTCTAATTTTGTCCCCTTAGCGGGGTTCTTATATCTCAGTAAACCCTAATTTGATTTATCCGGGGCAGGTTTTCAAGTTTTCGTCCCCTCCTCGGGGTCTCTTATCTCAATTCAGGAAGATGCAAGAAAAATCAAACCCATCTGGTTCTCGTCCCCTCCACGAGGATCTTTTATCTCAATGTAGCAGTACCGCGCAATCGGCACGCCGGAAGAATGGTTCTCGTCCCCTCTACGGGGGTCTCTTATCTCAATTACAGAAATGCAAACTTGCAAAGCAGTTACATAAAAAATTCTCGTCCCCTCTACGGGGGTCTCTTATCTCAATTACACTTTAAACAAGTCAAGTAACAACGACTTGGAATTCTCGTCCCCTCTACGGGAGTCTCTTATCTCAATATATGACCGTGACGAATGTGGCAAGCAGATTTGGAACATTCTCGTCCCCTCTACGGGGGGCTCTTATCTCAATCAGGAATGAACATTGAAGCACTCACAGAATCTAATTCTCGTCCCCTCTACGGGGGTCTCTTATCTCAATATATCAAACGAAACGGT
>OHYU01000802.1_pt1 | contig 14357 bp, 10 predicted proteins | sample 1580331 | NCBI WGS metagenome assembly OHYU01 (sample SAMEA3882519, study PRJEB24775) | human gut metagenome | biome: human-associated habitat; feature: intestine environment; material: feces | place: Netherlands | collected 2009/2010
GCATTTCTGCTTCGGAACGGCGGTAAACAATATAAACATGTTCTGCACCCATCCGCAATGCACTTCTTGCAGCATCCATTGCAACATTTCCGCCGCCGACAACGGCAACTGCCTTGTACTTTATCACTGGTGTATCATATTCTTCCCGATAGCCCTTCATCAGGTTGATTCGGGTCAGATATTCGTTTGCAGAGCAAACTCCAACCAGCGATTCACCCGGAATGCCCATAAACCGTGGCAGACCTGCACCAGAACCAACAAATACTGCTTCATAGCCGTCTTCCATCAGTTCATCAATGGAGAGAATCTTGCCAATTACCATATTTGGACGGATTTCAACACCCAGTTCTTCCAGTGTTTTTACTTCTTTCTGTACGATGCTCTTCGGCAGACGGAATTCCGGAATGCCGTACACCAGCACGCCGCCCGGGCAGTTCATGGGCTTAATGCAGTACTCTTCGTCGTCGATGACGGTGGAGTACATGTTGTCCTTGTAGTGGTCCCAGTGGCCCGAGGTCTTCCACAGCTGCTTGTTCATGATGAGCGGCGTGGAGATCTCAACGTAACCGGCCTTGTGGTGAATCTCGCGCCAGTAGTCGAGCAGGGCGTTCTTGAGGATCATGCCGTTGGGCAGGAAGAACGGGAAGCCGGGGGCCTCGTCGCGCATCATAAAGAGGTTCATCTCGCGGCCGATCTTGCGGTGGTCGCGCTTCTTGGCCTCCTCCAGCATCAGCAGATACTCGTCGAGCATCTTCTTCTTCTGGAAGGTGATGCCATAGATGCGCGTCATCTGCTCGCGCTTGGCGTCGCCGCGCCAGAAGGCTCCGGCCACGCTCGTTATCTTGATGGCCTTGATGGCACCCGTCGATACCAGGTGCGGGCCGCGGCAGAGGTCAGTGAAGCTGCCCTGCGTATAAGTAGTGATCGTTCCGTCCTCCAGGTCCAGGTCGATGTGCTCCACCTTGTAGTCCTGGCCCATGGCCTTGAACTCCTCGATGGCGTCGGCCTTCGACACCTCGCGGCGCACCACGGGCTCGTTTTTCTTGGCCAGCTCGCGCATCTTGGCCTCGATCTTCGGGAAGTCGTTCTCCGAGATCACCTGGCCGCCTGTCGGCATCACGTCGTAGAAGAATCCGTTCTCCACAGCCGGACCAAATCCGAACTGTATGCCGGGGTACAGCTCCTGGAGCGCCTCGGCCAGCAAGTGGGCCGACGTGTGCCAGAACGTGTGCTTGCCCTCGTCGTCCGAAAACTTGTAGAGGTTGATGCTTGCATCCTCGTTGATGGGGCGGTTGAGCTCCGTCGTCTCGCCATTGATCCCGCAAGATACAACGTCGCGGGCGAGAGCCGGCGAAAGGCTCTCTGCGATTTGAAGACCCGTCACACCCTGCTCATACGAGCGAACAGAGCCGTCGGGGAAAGTGATTTTAACCATCATACAAATTAGTTTTTAAAAATCAAATGTCGATTGCAAAGTTACGCTTTTTTTTCAAAGTCGCAAAACTTTTTGCAACTTTTCTTCACTTTTGTGCTTTTTTCTTGAAAAAACCGCTGTTTTGGCGACTTGTTTGCCCGATTTGGGTGTACAGGCAGGTGTTTTCACATTCGTTGACACCAGTTCTCGGAAAAAAAGTGTAAATTTGCTTTCACAAACACAATTCAAACAAAAATGGCAAAAACGACTAAATCGAGGAAAAAGAAAAAATCATCTTTTGTGGATAAGCATAAGAGGGTGCTGCTGATTGTGGCGGTGGTGCTGGTGGCTATGGCTGCCGTTTCGCTGCCGTTCGTGCTTACGAAAGCGAGTGCCGACACCATCATCTATATTCCGAAGGGCACCACGATGGAGGCTCTTACCGACTCGCTGAAAAAGAACACCGACGATACGTTCGCCAGCCGTGTGACCACGCTGCTCAAGGTGAGTGGCATGAAGGTGGAATACAGGCACGGTGCGTTTAAGATTGCGAAGGGCGAAACGGCATTGATGGCCGCCTACACGCTCCGCAGGGGCGAGCCGTCGGAATTGAAGTTCACCTTCAACAATGTGCGCATGCTCGATGAGTTTGCCACTCGTGCCGGCAATAAGTTCGAGCCCAGCAAGAAGGATTTTCTAAAGGCACTTGCCGACCCGGAGGTGTGCGCCAAGCTTGACCACACGCCCGACAACATCGGCTGCATTCTGCTTGCCGACAGTTATAAATTCTATTGGGACATCACGCCAGAAAAATTGCTGAAAAACATGTATAACTACTATGTGCAATTTTGGAACGATGAGCGAACTCAAAAGGCGAAGAAATTGGGCCTCACGCCCGATGAGGTGGTGATTGTGGCTTCAATCGCCGAGGAAGAAACCTCAAAGAGCGACGAGCGTGGCAAGGTGGGCCGCCTGTATATCAACCGTCTGCAAAAGAAAATGCGTCTGCAAGCCGACCCTACCGTGAAGTTTGCCCTTGGCGATTTCAGCATTCGCCGCATCACGCACGACATGTGCGCCTACGATTCGCCCTACAACACCTATCGTGTGGCTGGTCTGCCACCAGGTCCAATCCGTTTGCCCGAAAAGGCGACCATCGACCAAATTCTCGACAGCAAGCCTCACAACTACATTTTCATGTGCGCAAAGAGCGACTTTTCGGGGTATCACGATTTTGCCACCGACCTTGGCTCGCACAACGCCAACGCACAACGCTATCAAGCCGAACTCAACAAACGTAATATCAAATAATCATAAAACTTCACTACTATGACTAACGAAGGTGATTTGAAAGTATTGGCTCAATTCGAGAGCGAAGTTGAGGCCAGCATCGTGAAAGGTATGCTCAGTGCCAATGGCATCGAGGCCGGAGTTTTGGGCGATAACACAGCCAGCACCCTGCTCCGTGGCAGCGATAAGGGGATGTGGCGCGTGGTGGTAAAGCCCGAAGATGTCGACGACGCAGAGCAACTGCTCAACACCCCAATCGAAGAAGATGACGACGAGGAATAACCACGAGCTTCACATTCGCCGTGCCACCGAGCACGACATTCCCGTGATTTGGAAAATTCTGAAAGGGGAGATTGAGGTGATGCGGCGTGCCGGGCGCGACCAGTGGCAGTATGGCTACCCCAACCCCGACACCGTGGCTTCCGACATCGAAATAGGGCAAGGTTGGGTGCTGCTTGATGGCACTCAAGTGGTGGGCTATTGTGCCTTTATCACCGCTGGCGACCCTTGTTACGACCATATTTGGGACGGAGAATGGCTCACCGACAGCAATTCCACCAACAGCCGCTACACGGTGGTGCACCGCCTGGGCATCGACCACGGTCGCACCGGGCAGGGACTTGCCACGGCGTTTCTGCTCATGCTCATCGACGAGAGCAAGCGCATGGTCCGCGAGAGTATGCGCATCGACACCAATTTCGACAACTTGGAAATGCTCCATATTCTGCCCAAAATCGGTTTCACTCGCTGTGGCATGATCATGGTGAAGGACGGCGAGCGAAACGCTTTCGAAAAAGTATTCTAACCACATAAAAATAATCAATAATTCCGTGAGTATGAAGAAAATCATATTAGCAACCATTGCAACGATGGCACTATCACAAACAGGCGCGGCAAAGCGCGCATTCACCATTCAAGACGTGTATCGCACCAAGAGTGTGAGCGCATTGGCTTTGAGTCCCGATGGCAAGACTTTGGCGTTCAATGTCACCGCTCAGGATTTGAAGAATCACAAGACCAACACGAGCATCAATCTGATGAGGCTCGACACCAAGAAAGGCAAAACTCCAGAGTTTGCCCCAATGATTGACGGCAAGAGCCGCGACGCACAATGGTCGGCTGATGGCAAGTGGATTTACTACGGAGCCACTGGCACCACCATCGCCGAAGATGGCAAGGAGGTGAAATTGCCACAGGTGTTCCGCCGCAATGTAGCAACTGGCGACACGGAGCAAATCACCAACTACGAGTTGGGCGTTTCGGGCGCAGTGCTTAGCCCCGACGGCAACCTCTTGGCTTTCGCCACCGAAGTTTATCCCGACCTCGGTGCCGACGGCAAGTCCAACGCCGCTCGCTGGAAGAAGAAAAATGAGGGCTCGGTGCAAGGCCACATTGCCGACAAACTCTTTTACCGCCATTGGACCGACTATGCCGATGGCCGCTACAGCCATATCATCGTTTACAATATCGCTGAAAAGACCTATACCGACGTCACTCCTGGCGAATTTTCGGCTCCCACTTGGGGCAATGCTCCAGGCTTCGCCTTTTCGCCCGACAGCAAGGAACTTTGCTTTATCAGCAACCACACCGACCACCCAGAGGCAAACACCAACGTCGACTTGTTCGTTGTGCCTGTGACTGGTGGTGAGGCTAAATGTATCACTGCCGACAACAAGGCTTGGGACGGCACACCAAAATACTCACCCGACGGCCGCTATATCGCCTACCGCTTCCAAGTGGTGCCTGGCCACGAAAGCGACCGTTTCCGCTTGGCGCTCTACGACCGCGCTACTGGCGAGAAGCGAGTGCTTACTGAGGATATTGACAACTGGGTGAACGACGATTTCCTTTGGACTCCCGACAGCAAGAGCATTTATTTCGGGGTGCAGGAATTGGGCGCAGTGCCCATCTATAAGGTGGACGTGAAAAGCGGTAAGCACGCCAAGGTGTTGCCCGACCGTGCCGTTGCCACCTTCTGCCTCGGCAACGACGGCTATCTCTACTACACTTACTCCACCACAGGCAAGCCTTCGGCACTCTATCGCATGAAGAACGGTGCCAAGACCGAACAGCAACTCACCTTCCTCAACCAAGAGTTGGAAGACGAAGTAGATATTCGCCCAAGCGAGGTGATGTGGGTGGAAGGCGCAGAAGGTGCCAAAATTCAGGTGTTTGTAGTCAAGCCCCACGATTTCGACCCCAACAAGAAATACCCTTTGGTGATTAATGTGCACGGTGGCCCACAGATGCAGTGGATGAACTCGTTCCGTGCCGATTGGCAGGTGTATCCAGGTGCAGGCTATGTGATTGCTTACCCCAACCCTCACGGCTCTACTGGCTACGGTCAAGACTTCACCACCAGCATTTCGGGCGACTGGGGCGGCAAGCCTTACGAAGATGTGATTAAGGTGACCGAGGCACTTGCCAAACTCCCTTATGTGGATGCCGACCGCATGGGCGCAATGGGCTGGAGCTACGGTGGCTATTTCATGAACTGGCTGCAAGGCCACGACCACCCATTCAAGTGCTTGGCTTCGATGATGGGCCTTTACGACTTGCGTTCGATGTGGGGCACTACCGAAGAACTCTGGTTCCCTAATTTCGACCTTAAAGGCCAGCCTTGGAACTCTGAACTTTACAAAAAGTGGTCACCATCGGAATATGTGGAGAATTTCAAGACTCCAACGCTCATTCTCACAGGCGAACGAGACTACCGTGTGAGTTACACCCAAAGCATTCAGTATTTTAGCGTGCTGCAAACCCTCGGCATTCCATCACGCCTGATTGTGTTCAGCAACGACGGCCACTGGCCCGACACCATGAACTCGATGCCAGTGTACTACAACGCCCACCTCGAATGGTTCCACAAGTACCTGGGTGGCGACCCGGCTCCGTGGAAAACGGAGGACCTGATCAACAACAACGTGGAGTATAAACTTCGATAACAGTCGATGGCTTTCAAGGGACGAAAAAGACGCATCGCCGTCATCGCCGCACTATGCTGTGCGGTGGTGGCGGGGGCCGTGTTGTGGAACTTCCCTGCCAAGAGGAAGCCGCTCCCTACGCCTCGTGTGTTCTATCGCGACGTGATGCTGCCCACCACGCCTATGAAAAACCAAGGCAGCAGCTCCTTGTGCTGGACGTATGCGATGCTCGCCACCATCGAGACGGAACATCTCGTGCAGGGCGACAGCGTCAACCTCAGCGTCGATTACGTCGCAAGAACCTACCTTCGGGAGCAGGCCGAGAACCGGTTCATGAAAGGATTTCCCTTCAACGGGGATTCCGACGACCACCTCTCGACGCGGGGCATGGCTCCCATGCTCATCGACCTGATCCAGACCTACGGCCTGGCCCACTATGATGCGTACCACCGGGGCGACCATGCGGACATGGGCGTCATCACACGCAAGCTACAGAAGTGTGTGGACGGGACGATGACACTCCCCGACCTGCGACAGGGCGTGGACCAGATTCTCGACGACGGACTGGGCCCCATGCCACAGTCGATATTCATGTTCGGCACGCGCTACACGCCGCTGGAGTTTGCCCATAGCGTCTGCAAGGAGAAGGAGTGGGTCGCCATGACCAGTTTCACACACCACCCTTTCTACCAACGCTTCGCTTTGGAGGTGCCCGACAACCGCTACCATAGCACCTTTCTCAACGTGCCCATCGACACCCTGATGGCGCGGATAGAGCAGAGCGTGCGCAGAGGACATCCCGTCTGCTGGGAGGGCGACATCAGCGAACCGCGCTTCAACTGGGAGGCAGGGTTCGCCCAACTGCCCGACGAGACCGAAGAGGTGACGCAGGAGGCTCGACAGACGGCCTTCGAACACCACCAAACCACGGACGACCATTGCATGAGCATCGTGGGACTGGCGCACGACGGCGAGGGAAGACGCTATTTCATCATGAAAAACTCATGGGGGGCGTCCAACCAGTTTAAAGGCTTCATCTACGTCAGCTTTCCCTATGTCCGCATGAAGACCATCGCCGTGATGGTCAAGGCGCAGGAGGGAAGCAAAAGGGGATAGCACAGGAAGGTCGCGTGGCCGACGAGGCTTCGCGACGCGGTCTGTGGCTATTTACGTAGTCTATCACTATTTACAATAAACAAAAGAGAAAAATGGACAAAGATTTTATTTGGACTGACGATGTGGATTGCGCCATTACCGTCTGTGACAAAGAAGGGAAAGTACTCTTTCAGAACAAGGTCTCTCGCGGACTGTTTCAGCGAGACGGCGAGACGATGGTGGGCAAGAGCCTTATGCCCTGCCACTCCGACCACTCACGTGGCCTGATCGGCGAGATGCTCGCCACAGGCAATACTCATTGTTACACCATCACGAAGAAAGGACGCAAAAAACTCGTCTATCAGACTCCGTGGAAGCAGGACGGCGAAGTAGCCGGACTGGTCGAGATTTCGTTCTATCTGCCCGAGACGATGGTGCACTACGACCGCGACAAGGGTGAGTAATCGCGAAATACAGACAGATTGAAGATATGATGGAACAAGGCCGTTTGCACCTTGGGCAACGCGGATACTCGGCCGTACTGGTCGTGGCCGGCCTCCTCTACCTACTACTGGAGCATAACACTACGCCCACCTTGCTCGACGACGTGGTGTATCGCTTCCAGTTTACGGCCACGGGAGGTCTGCCCCCAGAGCCTATCCAAAACTTGGGCGACGTGCTTCGGTCGCAATACTGGCATTATCTGACGATCAACGGACGCGCGCCGGCTCATGTGCTGGCGCAAACCTTTCTTACGTTGGTGCCGGGACAAGTCCTCAATGTGCTCAACGCCTTGTTGTTCATGCTCCTCATAGACGGGGGCGTACGACTCATTGCACCGCCGAAGGAAGGCAGGGTGGCCTGCGCCGCCCTGCTGGGCGGAACTATCTTCGTCCTGCTGCGGGGCTTCCAGGGGGCGTTGCTATGGCAGCTGGGCACGCTCAACTACCTTTGGCCGATCGTCCTCCATCTCTTCTTTCTACTCTCATTGAGAAAACGACTGCAGCAAGCCCCTACCTTGAGTAGCACGATCGTCCTTCTTCCTGTTGCCTTGTTGGCGGGATGGACACATGAGGCATTGTCACTCCCAGTCTCATTGGGGCTTGTCACATGGCTGATCGTCAACGGTCAGGGAAAGCAAAGGCAGCTTCTCGCCCCTGCCATCGCCGCCTACATCATAGGTACAACTCTTTGCCTTGCCTCGCCAGGTATCTGGCATCGGGCTGGCGATGCGCCCACGTTCGCCAGCCGCCTTATCAACGGATGCGTCGCCATCGCAACCAACGTGCGGATTCTATGGGCGTTGATGCTTACACTACTGATATTATGGAAGCAAAAGCGCATCTCTAAAAAGCTGGTGCTGCGCTATCTACCTGTGGTTGCGATGATTTCGGCAGCTTATGGCATCGTCTTCGCCAGCGGTGTGACCCTCGACCGCGTGGCTTTCCATGCGGAAATGATGGCGCTCCTCGCGCTCCTCGCACTCTGGTGGCAGACCGTAGGCATGAAGGCCATGCGGATCTTGGGGATCGTGATGACTGCTGTCGCTCTGACGCTCTATGCTCCTGCCCTGGCCATGTGCTGCCAACAGGTGGACAACTATCGCTATGCCGTGGCACAGATGAAGCAGCCAGGCGTAAGCATCATACAGACGCGCGACGTGAGACCGGCCAACACCCTGGAGCGTATCGCCTACGAACGCTATGTCATGCCCTTTGCCGACTACGGCTTTTTCAGCTGCTACATGGGGTTTGACGCAGAGGATAGCAATATGCGCTGTGCGGCCAGTCTCTACGACAAGTCGCGTCTGTGGTTTCTACCCGAGGATATAGTCCTCAAGATGAAGAACAACAGCCTCAGTAGCAACAAGTTTACCACCGATGAGGGCAACCGTCTGTATGCGATACAAATCGGCAAGGAGCAGAAGGTGAAGGGTCTGGAGTTTCTCCTCAAGCCCGAAGACCCGGCCAACCTCCACTTCTGGCAGTGCCCCGTAGCCTACAAGGGAGATAGCTACGCCCTCGACGACTTCCATTGGGAAGTCCTACAAGTGGCGGGACGCCATTATCTGGTCTTCACACGCCCCGTTACTGCCATCAGTAGGCGCATTGACCATATCGCTATCCATTAGGTGGCTGGAAGTCGTGGAAACGAGTTGTGAAACTCTGTAATTGTAAAATCTATTCATTGATTATCTATAAAATAGGCACGAGACCACATACAGAGACGTTTTTCCTAAAAAACCACCTAAAAAGCAAGTTAAGTGCATCGGCCAATGAAGTTAAGTTCATCAGCCTACGAAGTTAACTTCATCGGCCAACGAAGTTAACTTCATCGGGCATTGAAGTTAACTTCCCCAAAAAGGCCCCTATATGACCTACTTTTACCTCTCGAAAGTCTTACCTGGCCATATACGAGAATAAAAACTCTTAAATGCTAAAATCAGACAGCACCCTCAAAATGTCATGATTTTTACTCGTTCTGATATTTATTATTTACCTTGCATCGGCTCTCAAGTCATTCACGAAGGGAAGTGTGTGGCTCACGAAAAGCAGAATGAGATGATAGATTTGGCAGTAAGTTCTTCTCTATTTTGCTGTGGGACGGAGTTACTTCCTTACCAAAACGAGCATTAACAACAAGGAGATGCTACCAACTAGTAGATACTAACAAACAAAACAACGTAAACGATATGAAACACAAAAGCAGTATGTGTCTCACCCTTTGCGGTGAGATTTATATGCTCAATCTTGATGAAGCGCTGCTGTTTGAGGCTGACGACCACTACACGAAAATACGCAATCTGTATGGCAACAAGATCATGGTGCCCTTCTGTCTCGGGGAGATAGAACGGGAGATTCGGACGAGGTTTCCAGACCACAACAATTTGGTCAGGATGGGCCAGAAATACATCATCAATAAGAATCGGGTCTTCCACATGAATGCCCTCAAGCAGACGGTGTCGCTCTACGACTCCAATGGGCAGGTGGTCGTACTCAATGTATCGAAACCAGCGCTCAAAAGCTTGATGCAGGACGCGCGTAGCTCTTATGCGACGCTGCCGTCGGATGAGCCCGACGACCCAGACCTCGATCCTGACGAAGGAAAGGGGTGTGGGTTTACCTCCCCATCCGCTGATTGAATGGACATTTCCCATAGTGGGAAATGTGAGACACCCCTTGTGGTGTATTGTCACTCACGAATAAATCATAACGATTCACGAAAACAACCATTGCTATTTCGTTTGGCTCCATAGATTATGTATAATTTTGTACACGTTTACTCTGACAAAAAGAGGTCTATCAATGTCTCTATACCTTATTATATATATGGGAAGAGCAACAGAAAAAACAATTTATTCGTACAATTAAATAAGATTATGAGAATTGGCACACCCCAAAAAGAGGTGAAAAAGCCCCTCTTCACATTGTTTTATATATTGTTCTCTCTAATAGTCTCAAATTTACTTTGCCAGAGACGCTTTTATGGAGACACAGTAAGTGTGCCTATCACATCTCTACCGTCTCTATCCATTATAATGATGAGTAACACAGCTATTGTCTTCTTTGTGACAAAACAAGAAGTACTTAAACTATAAGCCACGGGGTTACAATTCAAAGGAAAAAATAGATAAACAGAAAAAACAATAAATAATTTTACAACAATGAAGAAAACATGCTCGTTAATCTTAATGGCAACAACAATAGTTGGGGCTGTTATTGCGAAAGGTCTTTCTCCTTTTAGTGTGCCAACTCAAGAAGAGGCTGTTGGCAGTGCAAAAACGGAGAGCACACCATCAATGCAGGTTGAGTCAGAAGAATCTTCTGCTGATTCTTTGTCAGTATTTGTATCTGACAAATCCATACCACTAACATTCACTAATGATAAGACATTTCCTTGGACAATTGGAGAGGACTATCTGCTAAATGGCAATGTTGGAAACACAAACAGTGCTTCCACACTGTCATTTTCATACAATTGTGACAAACGTACAGAACTGAGCTTTGATTGGGCTTGCAACGAGTATAGCTGGCACAAGTTGTACTTGTATATTGATGGGGTTTTGACAAACACCACAACGAACTCTTCGTTCACTTCTGCACGATATTTTATAGACAAAGGTAGTCATGTGATAAGCTTTAAGGATTCCATCGGTGGCTATACACATGACCTATATTATCGTAGTGGGATACGGAACATCTGCGTGAGATCCATCTTGCCATTAGAGACAATTGCTCTGACTGAGAAATCACAACCGCTGACGTTCATCAATGAATCAGAATACCCATGGACAACAGAAGATGGGTATATTCAAAATGGAAACTATGGACATCCGAATAGTACGTCAAAGTTCTCAACGACTATTAAAATTGACAAACCTTCGAAATTTTCATTTTGGAGCTCGACTTATTACTATGACAGCAATAATTGGGCTTATGACTACAAAAATTACCACTATTTCAGCTTTAAAATCAATGGTAAAACCTATATGGGTAGAGAAAATGGTGCTGGAATGACTTCTGTTTTATTGGAACCTGGTGATTATACATTAGAATGGTGCGATTCCATATATAACAACACAGAAAATGTAAAGACCAAAATTCAAAACATAGAATTGTCTTCTAATTGGATTGACATAGAGCTTGCCAAGGCAGGAACTCTTGGTGTAGAAGTGTTGTATAAGGTAGATGTGCTGAATGATGTAGAACTTTTGAAGGTTTCAGGCAATCTGAACAGTGACGATTGGACGGCAATCAAAAACATGAAGAATCTGTTAGGCTTGGATTTGTCAGAGGCTAAGTTTAACTCTGTACCGGGCTATGCGTTTGACGGGTTGAGCAATTTGTCATATGTAGTTTTGCCAGAAGGACCAACAAGTATTGGACAATATGCATTCTACAAGACACAAATACTAAATATTAACATTCCGAACACCGTGACATCCATTGGCCAGTTCGCTTTTGCTGGCACCAGAATAAGGAAAGTTAATTTTAAAGAGGGTTCCGAACTTACGTTTATTGGAAATAATGCATTCGGAGGGTGCACCTCTTTGGAGCAATTTATCATGCCCAATACGGTAATGTCTCTTGGAACAAAGAATGGCAATGATAACGGTGCGTGTGAAACCTTCTACAACTGCGCTAATCTCGAAAAACTTCATTTCTCAGATGCTTTATTAACTTTGGGACAAAGTGTTTGCAATAATTGTACCAAGTTGAAAGATGTTCATCTACCACAAAATATTCAGTCTATACGTAGCAATGCATTCCGCGAAACACCATCTTTAAGAAAAATAGAATTGCCTGCATCGTTAAAGACAATAGACTACCAAGCATTCTATCAATGTGGTCTTGATAGTGTTAAGCTACCAATAACTTTATCAACATTGGACACCTACGCTTTCCAAGAATGCAAAAATCTGAAATATGTGGAGTTGCCGTCTTATATAGGTAATTACAAAAACAATTTCGATGAATGTAATTCCATTCAGAAAATTGTGTCTAAGTCCGCAACACCTCCTGCAATTTCAGATGATCCGTTCTCTTATGGACCATCCAAGTCTGGTGTTACCTTGGTTGTACCATCATTTGCTGTTGCCAACTATAAGCTTGATACCTATTGGTATCAGTTTGGAAACATTCAGGAAATGGATGTAGACTTGGATTATTGGCGTATTGCCGGTGCTTTATCATTGACTAACAACCGTCGTATGAATGGTAAGCCAGATATAGATTTGTACTATGGAGGACAGTTTGCCATTAGTGGTAACGCTCCGATGACAATTAAGAACTTTGACATATTTGTAAACGAATCTAATCCTGGCCGTTTGCTGAATGATTGTACATCTATGACAGCAGATAGCGTTACAACCCATTTCTCTGTGGATGCCAACAAGTGGTATTTTCTTACACCATTCCATGATGTAGATCTTACAAAGGTAACACACAGCAACAATGCTTCATTCGTTTTCCGCTACTATGATGGGGCAAGCAGAGCAACCAATGGAACAGGTAGCAGTTGGAGAAATGTAGATGACGGTAAGTTGTTGGCTGGCAAGGGCTACATATTCCAATGCAATTCATCGGGTGTCGTAACTATGCCATCAGAAACGACAGGACACATTCAAGTGTTGAATACAAATGATGTAACGACAAATTTGGAGGCGCATGAATCCACGGCTTCAGCTAACAAGAACTGGAATTATGTAGGCAATCCTTATCCTGCATACTATGACATTTATTATATGGACTTCACAGCCCCAATCACAGTATGGACTGGCAACACCTATAGGGCTTACTCTATAGTAGATGATGACTTTGTACTTCGTCCTATGCAGTCATTCTTTGTACAGAAGCCAGATGCTGTTGACAACATCATCTTCCACAAAGAAGGTCGTCAGATGACATCTGGTATAGAGCGTGGTTCCGCAGCCAAAGTCCGAGCTATGACTGCTGCGAATGTATCTCGAAAGTTCTTCAATTTGGAAATTTCAAATGAAGATAGTCTAAAGGACGATACTCGTTTAGTTATCAACGAAGATGCCAGTATTGGTTATGAGATAGAAAAAGATGCTTCTAAATTTATGAGCATAGACGCAGATGTTCCTCAAATATTCACGATTGATGGGGAAGGGAATAATTATGCCATCAATGAACGTCCACAAAAAGATGGAAATATCAGTGTTGGTTATCTTGCATCGAAAGAAGGTTTCTACACTATCAGCGCTGTGAAAGCTGAAGGTGAAATCATTCTTTTCGACAAAGAGCAAAATAAGTACATTGATTTGTCCTTACAAGACTATACATTCTATACGAAATCAACAGAAGGCATAAATGCAACTCGCTTTATACTGATGGTTAAGGCGAATACTGGAGAGGTAACAGGTATTGAGGACACAGCCACATCTCAAACAAAAATAGAAGGTGGAAACGGTTGTGTAAATATTACTATTGGCGCAAAAGCTGATGTTACCATCAACAACCTAAATGGCATTACGATCTTTGATGGCAAGGTGGCTACAGGCAACAATGCCATTTCATTACCTTCGGGTGTATATATTATAAAGGTAGGCAACACATCTTCAAAGGTCGTTGTTTATTAGTAAAATGACTAAATCTTTCAATATATGAGAGGTTACAGATATTTTCTCTTCATACTGGCACTGTTAATCAGTGCCAGTATGCGAGGGCAATACAATCCTACGAATCCTGCGGAGCCAGGTGCCTATTACACCTTGGCTTTGCAGGCCACACCGTCTGGAAGTGGTAGTTTCAATGTAAGCACGACTACAAATTGTTCCGAAGGAACTAATGTGTCATTACGGGCTTATGCAAACTCTAACTTCCAGTTTGTCGCATGGGAAAAGGATGGGGAAGTTATTTCAACATCATCATCCTTTACCTATACTATGCCGGCAAAGAATGTGAAACTTATTGCCCATTTCAAGTACAATCCATCAAGCCCTGCTGAACCGACAGAGCCCGACCTTCCTGTTTTTTCTACTTTGTCATTGGCCACAAGTCCGTCAAACTCTGGACATTTCAATATTTCAAGTGGGAATAAATACGCAGTAGGATCTTCTGTAAATTTACGAGCATACAGTAATTCAAATTTTATATTCAAGAACTGGACGG
>OHYU01000803.1_pt1 | contig 14351 bp, 13 predicted proteins | sample 1580331 | NCBI WGS metagenome assembly OHYU01 (sample SAMEA3882519, study PRJEB24775) | human gut metagenome | biome: human-associated habitat; feature: intestine environment; material: feces | place: Netherlands | collected 2009/2010
ATCGAGCGGACATTTGTCCACCAGAGATAGAGATAGAGAAAGAGATAGATATAGAGTTAGAAAAAGAGAGAGAGCCAGAGACGGGACGCCCCGCCCCCGCCGCCTATGGCAGATACGGCAACGTGTTCCTGTCAGATACGGAGCTGTCCGAACTGCAGGCGGAGCTTCCCGGCAGATGGGAGCGCTATATCGAGCGCCTGTCCGAATATATCGCTTCCACCGGAAAGAAGTACCGAAACCACGCCGCCACCATCCGCAGGTGGGCGGCAGACGATACCGCAAAGGGCGTCGCAAAACGCGACATCCCCGATTATTCGTACAGGGAGGGAGAGAGCTTATGAGCGAGGTATTCAAAGACATTGTGTTAAATATGGCGGAAGCCACGCCGGAGCCGGAGGACTACACCGGGGAGGACGGGCTTCTCTACTGCGGGAAGTGCCACACCCCGAAGCAGTTCCGAATGAACAGGCCGCCCTTTGAGGGAAAGCTGTTCCCCCACCTCTGCCGGTGCGAGCAGGAGCGCCGCGACCGGGAGGAAGCGGAACGGGCAGGGAGGAAGCACCGCGACACCGTGGAGGACTTGAAGCGCCGGGGCTTTACCGACCCCGCCATGCGGGAATGGACGTTTGAAAACGACAACGGGAAATGCCCGCAGATGAAGAACGCCCGCTTCTATGTGGAGCATTTCGAGGAAATGAAAGCCGGGAACATCGGCTACCTCTTGTGGGGGAACGTCGGGACGGGCAAGAGCTATTTCGCCGGGTGTATCGCAAACGCCCTCATGGAGAAAGAAATCCCCGTCCGCATGACGAATTTCGCCCTGATACTGAACGACCTGACCGCCAGCTTTGAGGGCAGGAACGAATATATTGACCGTCTCTGCCGCTTCCCCCTGCTGATTATTGACGATTTCGGCATGGAGCGCGGCACCGAGTACGCGCTGGAGCAGGTCTACAACGTGATAGACAGCCGCTACCGCAGCGGCAGGCCGCTGATCGTCACCACAAACCTGTCGCTTACGGAAATCCAGCACCCGCAGGACACGCCCCACGCCCGCATTTATGACCGCCTGCTTGCCATGTGCGCCCCGGTCTGCTTCACGGGGGAGAACTTCCGCAAAGCCACCGCGCAGGGCAAGCTGGACCGCCTGAAAGCCATGATGAACACAGGAAAGGAGAGCCTATGACCGATAGAAAGCAGACCGCCGCAAAAACCGAACACCGCCGCCCCGACTGCGTGACGGAAATCCGCATGGGGAACACCGTCCTTGTCGTGTCCGGCTTTTTCAAGAAAGATACCACCGCCACCGCAGCCGACAAGATGATGAAAGTACTGGAAGCGGAAACCGCAGCCGGACAGAAACAGGCGTACACGGCATGATGTGATAAGCCGCAGATGAAAAACCGTCATTTTGACGGGTCATAAAGTAGCAGAAACCGCTTTACAGACAGCCGCCCCGTGTGGTATCATATCCCTACGGAATAGTGGGGCTGGCTGTCGGAAATGGAGGAAACCATGATAAGACAGACCACCCAGGGAACACCCGTTACCGCCCTTTACGCAAGGCTTTCAAAAGACGATGAACAGCAAGGCGACAGCGTTTCCATCGAGAACCAGAAACGAATCCTTGAAACCTACGCCCGCGACAACGGACTGATGAACTACCGCTTTTTCGTGGACGACGGATGGAGCGGGGCGAATTTCCAGCGCCCCGGCTTTATCGAGATGATGGACGGCGTTGACCGGGGAGAGGTCAAATGTGTTGTTGTAAAAGACCTTTCCAGAATCGGCAGGAATTACCTGCAAGTCGGCATGTTCACGGAAATCACCTTCCCCAAGAAAGGCGTCCGCTTCATCGCCATCAACGACGGAGTGGACAGCGCACAGGGCGACAACGACCTGACACCCCTAAAAAATTTATTCAACGAATGGATGGTGCGAGACACGAGCAGGAAAATCAAAGCAGTATTCAAATCCAAAGGCATGAGCGGCAAGCCCATCACCAGCCAGCCCGTCTACGGATACTTAAAGGGCGAGGACGGGCGCTTCATCATCGACGAGGAAGCCGCCCCGGTGGTGCGGCAGATATTCAGCTTATGCCTTGCGGGGAACGGCCCGACCAAGATCGCCCGTATGCTCACCGAGCAGGGAATCCCCACGCCGGGGACGCTGGAATACCGCAGGACGGGCAGCACCCGCCGCTATTACCCCGACTACCCCAACCGCTGGGCGACGAACACCGTCGTACACATCTTGGAGCGCCGGGAGTATCTGGGGCATACGGTGAATTTCAAGACCGAGAAAGTTTCCTACAAGGTCAAGACGAGCGTCCTCAACCCGGAGGAAAAGCAGGTCATTTTCGAGAACACCCACGAGCCGATCATTGACGCCGAGACATGGGAGCGTGTGCAGGAGCTTCGCAGGCAGCGCAAGCGCCCCAACCGCTTTGACGAGGTGGGACTGTTCTCCGGCCTGCTGTTCTGCGCCGACTGCGGGAGCGTGATGTACCAGCAGAGGTATGAGAACGAGACGAGGAAGCAGGACTGTTACATCTGCGGCAGCTACAAGAAGCGCACCCGCGACTGTACGGCGCACTTTATCCGTACCGACCTGTTGACCGCCGGTGTCCTCTCCAATCTCCGGCAGGTGACGGAATATGCCGCCAAGCATGAGAGCCGCTTTGTGAAGCTGCTTATCCAGCAGAACGAGATCGGCGGCAAGAGAAAGACCGCCGCAGCCACCAAGCAGCTTGAACAGGCGCAGGAGCGTATTTCCGAAGTGAGCCGCATTATCAAGCGGCTGTATGAGGACAATGTGAACGGCAAAATCAGCGACGAGCGTTTCATGGAACTGTCGGCAGACTATGAGCAGGAACAGCGGGAACTGAAAGACCGCGCCGCCGCTTTGCAGGCCGAACTGGACAAGTCGCAGGCCGCCACCGTCAACGCGGAAAAGTTTATGGGTATCGTCCGAAAGCACCTTGCCTTTGAGGAATTGACCCCCACCCTCTTGCGGGAAATGATTGAGAAAATCGTCGTGCATGAGTGCAGCTATGACGAGAACGGCACCCGCAGACAGGACATTGAGATTTATTACAGCTTTGTCGGCAAGATTGACTTGCCAGAATAACCGCCCGACCTATCCGACACAATGGCCAAGTGCCGGATAGGAACGGCAAAATTTTTTACACTTCTATTACTTCTTTATCGCACATAAACAAAGAGCCAGGGCGTGAAGCAGCTGGTCGCGGGCGGCGGCGTTGCCCTGATCGGCGTGACCCTTGTCCCGCTGCTGTCCGGGCTGCTGGGCTAAGCCCTTTAATGCTGCCCACAATTTTCCGAATAACGAATACTTAAAATCCTACTCCGCGCTCTCCCACTGAACCGGGAGGGCGCGGGAAAGGAGGTATCTTTGCTTGATTAGTGAGATCATCGAGAAATGGATAAAAGGCATTTTGATAGATGGCATCACGGGCAACCTCTCCGGCCTGTTCGACAACGTGAACGCCAAGGTGGGCGAAATCGCTTCGGACGTTGGTTCTACCCCGCAGGCATGGAACAGCGGCATTTTCAATATGCTGCGCAGTCTTTCCGAAACGGTAGTACTGCCCATTGCAGCGGCCATCCTTGCCCTTGTGATGTGCCATGAGCTTATCCAGATGATTACCGAAAAGAACAATATGCACGACTTCGATACTTCCATGTTCTTCCGCTGGATTTTCAAGTCTGCCTTTGCCATCCTCATAGTCAGCAACACATGGAATATCGTTATGGGTGTGTTCGATGCCACCCAGAGCGTTGTCAACCAAAGTTCCGGCGTTATCATCGGCGAAACATGCGTCTTGAAGATACCATTGACAAGGAGACCTACGACCGAAAGTATTTAGACCTGTCCAGCCAGATTGAGCAGTTGCAGAAAGAGTGTGAAAGCCTGCAAGATGCAGCCGAAACCGAAACTACCATGCGCAAGCGTGTCGCCATGTTCCGACAGACACTTGAACAGAATGAGGTTCTGGACACCTTTGACCGACATATTTTTGAAAGTATAGTTGAAAAAGTAATCGTGGGCGGTTATGATAGTGATGGGAACAAAGACCCCTACATGATTGTCTTTGTTTACAAGACCGGGTTCAAAAACAGTGTGGACGGCAAGAATTTCAAGCCGCTTCGCAAGAATAGAAAGGAGAACCACTCCCCTGCTGTTTTGTGTTCCCATGCTTCTAACGAGGCTGAATCTATGTGTTCCGATTTTAGCGACGACACATTGCGAATGTATCACGGCATTAACCCGCATAAATCCTTGATTTCTAGCACTTTCAAGGTTTGAAGAGCAGTAATTTTCCACCTTTGAACCGGCTCCAGATCAGCCAGAATAATCTTCACCGTCTCATAGAACTGCGAACAAGAAAACCGCCCTGCCGTATAGCTACGACAGAGCGGTTTTCTGCTGTATGGACTCGAAGGGAGTCGAACCCTCGACCTTTCGGATGCGAACCGAACGCTCATCCCAACTGAGCTACGAGCCCTCAACTGTCCTCTGACCACTAGAGCCAGAGGACATCGTTCATTTTGACTTTATTATTTTACTGCTTCTGGAATCATTTGTCAAGAGTTTCTACCTTCCGGCGAAGCAGACTCATGGGGGGCAGCTCCGGGGTGGGGATGGTGTACTTTTCCATGGCGTGGGGGGTGGATTCCACGTTCTCCCCTGCCTCGTTTTTGATCCACTCCGGGTGCAGCGGGATGCTGCGCCCATCCGGGCAGAGCACCTCCAACGTATCCCCAAGGCTCCATTTGCCGCGCTGCTGGCAGGAGGCAACACCATTTTCCCAGCTTTCCACAGTGCCCACAAACTCCCACTCACGGATATAAGTAGCGCTGTCGGTTGCCTGGCGGGCCTGCTCGCGGCCAAAGTAGAAGCCCGGGGAGTAGTGCCGGTGGCTGGTACGGGTCAGCTCGGCCAGAACGTCATCGCTCAGCTCAAAGTTATCGCTGAGCGGGTCGGCCAGATACTGATCCAGAGCCTTGCGGTAGGCGGCGGTGACGCTGGCGACATAGTAGAACGTCTTGGCACGGCCCTCGATCTTCAGGCTGTCCACACCTGCCTTGCAGATGAGGTCGATGAAGGGAGCGGTGCACAGATCGTTTGCATTGAGGATATAGCTGCCGTTCTCATTTTCGCCGATCTCATACAGCTGGCCCGGGCGGGTCTCTTCGCTCAGGTAATACTTCCAGCGGCAGGGCTGGGCGCACTGGCCCCGGTTTGCATCCCGGCCTGCCATGTAATTGGAGAGCAGGCACCGGCCCGAAATGCTCATGCACATGGCTCCGTGGACAAATGCCTCGATCTCCAGCTCCGGCGGGGTCTTATCGCGCAGGGTGGCGATATCCTGCAGGCTCATCTCACGGGCCAGCACCACACGCTTTGCACCCATGTTGTAAGCGGCACGCGCAGCGGCCCAGTTGGTGATGCCGGTCTGGGTGGACATGTGGACATCGATCTCCGGGGCGAACTGCTTACAGGCTTCCAGCACGCCCAGATCGGCCACGATAAAGGCATCCACACCGGCGGCAGCAGCAGCCTTGATGGCTTCGGGCAGGCGGTCAGCTTCCTCATTGGTGGGCAGCGTGTTCATGGTCAGATAGACCTTGCTGCCACGGGCATGGGCGTAGATCACACCCTCGGCCAGCTGCTCCGGCGTAAAATTGGCAGGAGCCGACCGCATACCAAACTCCGGCAGGCCGCAATAAACAGCATCGGCTCCATAGTTGATGGCATAACGCAGGCGCTCCAAGTCGCCTGCCGGGGCCAGCAGTTCCGGGATCTGTAACATAAAATCGTCCTCTCTTTTTAGCACCCTCTCTGTCATCGCTGACGCGATACCGCCTCACCGAATCGGTTTCTGCAAACCTGACTCCGGAGCCGCAGTTGGCTCGCCCCTTGGGAGAGCTTTCAGCATAGCGGAATGAGAGGGACTTACTTCTTCAAACTCTGATTGACTTCAGCCGCTTTCCGGCAGTTGGCCTGATGTTCAGCATAGGTCTTGGCGTAATAGTAGTGACCGGAAAGGTCCGTAACAAAGAAATAGCAGTTCCTGACTTCCTCATCACACTGAGGTGCCAGAGCAGCCTGGATCGCGGCAAGGCCCGGGTTCGAGATGGGCCCGGCGGGCAGGCCGGTGCAGGTGTAGGTATCGTAGGCATTCCGGATGTTCTCGGGGATATCCTCCCAGCCGCCATAATACGGAGCCACCCAGTTCCAGAGGTAGTTGTTGTCCTCATCGCTCTGGACATAGCTGGAGGTGTTGCTCTGGAGCTTGGGGTAAGGCGAACCCTCGGCCAGACGGTTGCGGAATACCTGCGCCACATTGGAATCCTGATCGTTGCCCGCTTCCTCCTGCACAAAAGAGGCCAGTGTGATGACCTCGGGCAGGGTCAGCTCCTGCTTTTCCAGTTCCCTGTACATCTCGTCCGTAAACTGCTTATCGAAGTGTGCATAGAACGTTGCAACGTAATGATGCACGGTATCGTCCGCCAAAAACTCATAGGTGTCCGGAAAGAGGTAGCCCTCACACTTCATAAAGCGATTGGGGGCATCGGCATCGTCCGGGACATACTGCCAGAAGGTGTACTCACTGAAATCTCCGGTGTTGGCTTCTTCCAGAAACTCCTCGGCAGTACACAGACCGGCTTCCTCCATTTTCCGGGCAATGGCAATGGCAGTGGTTCCCTCCGGAAAGGTCAGACGCACCGAATCCGCCTTGGCATACGCAGACAACTCTGTGATCAGGCCATCGTAGGAATATCCGCCGGTTTGCAGCGTAAAATCACCGTACTGCAGTTTTCCGGCGGCACCCTTGTGCCCCACATACCAGCGGAACAGATAGGCCGAACGAATCACTCCAGCCTCCTTCAGCTCCTTTGCGATGGCAGCAACGCCGCTGCCCTGGGGGATGCTGACGGTCACCTCTGCACCCAGCTTTCCTCCATTGCCGTTGATCTCGTTATACGCAAACACGCCTGCCGCACCGACTGTCAGTACCAGCAGCAACAGCACGGCCAACAGGATCTTCAGCGCACTGCCTTTTTTCTTTTTCTGGTGTTTCTCTGCCATATCCACGTTCCTTTCAGTCCATCATCAGGCGCATGTAGCTCTCCGAAACATCAAAAGGTTCTCCTTCAAAGCGGATGAGGCCATACTCCTGCCGGGTTCCCTCGCCCAGGAACAGATTCTGGGCAGCCCCCACCGTAATGACAGCCTTTTCCACAATGACCTCTTTCTCCCGGGCGGCTTCCATCAGCACCTCGGCAGCACGGTCATTTTCCGCCATCATCTCCACAAAGTAAAGGGTATCCTCCCTGCGGAAATAGATGCCGTAGCCCTGCTCACTGGACACGATGGTCGCACCACGGGAATACAGGTCCCGCAGAACTTCCCCCATCTGCTCCGGCGGCAGCTGAACGGTGTCAGGCCAGTATTTTGCCCGCAGCTCGCAGAGTTTTTTCGCCGTCACGGAATCGAATTCCGCCTGGCTCCACAGGTTGCGCTCCACCTCCCGGGGCAGGCAGCGCAGGGCAAAGGCTTTCTGGAAGCCTTTATCCTGCAGCAGCGTTGATTGTTCCGGGCTGGCGGGCACTGCCACCACAAAGCCTGCGCCCCGCAGTTTCTGCTGGGCACACAGGGTATCCACCAGGCCCGCAAGGAGCAGGCTGCCCTGCCCGCACAGACCGAACAGATAGCTGCCCGGGCGGCCCTGCAGGGTCACCGGCACAGCCAGTGCCACAGCCTCAATGTGGTCGTTTTCCTCCGCGACGTAGACATTCTGCACCCCGGCAAAGCGCTCCACAGCGCCACGGACAAACTCCTCCGTGTCGCCGCGCTGGGCCTGCCACAGGGCCAGCACCTCCGCCCAATCGGACGGCTGCATCAAACGGTACATGATATAGGATGCCTCCTTTTGTTTCAAATAACAGCGAGAGCAAGAGTTCTGACCTCTCCCTGAATATCCTCAATGCTCCGCATCTTCTCCCCTGCCGTGCAGTGGACGGTATCCCAGCTGAGGTGTGCGGCACAGTATTCTGCCGCCCGGCGGCTGCGGGCCAGATATTCGGTGTCCTTTTCATGGACATCCTTCCTGGTCTCGTCGCCATGGTAGCGGGCAGTCATCAGCCGCTGGCTCACCGCCGGGTCAACCTGCAGATAGATCACCTTATCCGGTGCAGGCAGGCCCAGCAGGTGGTATTCATAGTCAAAAAGCCACTGCAGGAATGCGTCCCATTGCTCCGGCGGGAGCTTCGAGCACTGATGCACGGCATTGGAGGTGGTGTAGCGGTCAGCGATCAGGATGCCACCTTCCTCGTAGAACTTGCCCCAATCCGACTTATACCCCGCATAGCGGTCCACCGCATAAAAGCTGGATGCCGCGTAGGCGTTGACATCGTCAGGCTTGTCGCCAAACTGCCCGGCCAGATACATCTTGACCAGCGCACTGGAATCACTGTCATAATCCGGGAAGGTGATCTCTCTCACCAGATGACCCGTCACCGTCAGGTGCTTTGCCAGCAGCTTGGCCTGCGTGCCCTTGCCGCTGCCGTCCAGCCCTTCCAGAACGATCAGCTTGCCTTTGCTCATACACCAGCCTCCTGCTTGATGGCCTCATACTTTGCGCGGACTTCGGCAGTTCTGCCGCAGCACATCTTGCCCTCGGGGCAGGGGCCGCTGACACAGGCCGGGCCGGCCTTGGCAAAGATATGGGGTGCCACCGGGTAGACCAGCCGGAACATCTCCTCAGCCAGTTGACGGATCTCCCACTGAGCGCGGGAGCAGCAGCGCAGATGGAAGAAATTCTGCAGGCTGCGGGCGTTCATGGTCACAACCATCTTCGTCTCGCAGGCGTTGGGCAGCACGAAGCGGGCATCCTCGTTGGCCTGTTTGGAGGCCTTGGCGCGGGCCTGCTTTTCCGGCATCCCCTCCGCCATCAGGCGGGCAGTGTGGCCGTCCTCCAGCTTTTTTGCAAGGTCCAGGTAGCGCTTCGCATCCTCATCCATGCTCTCAAGAAAGGCTGCCTTTGCCTCAGGGATGGCCTCGATCTCCGGCGGGATGACATAGTGGAAGTCGTCCAGCCGGACGTACCGCTGGCTCTGGACACTGAAGGATGCGATGCGGTGCCGGGTGATCTGGGCCAGCAGGGTGCGGCTCACACCCTCAATGCCAAAGGTGAAGCTGGCATGTTCAATGGGGCTGGCATGGCCCAAGTCGCTGAGCATGGTCAGGAACTTGGCCGTTTTCTCCTCGGTCAGGCCGTCCAGCAGGTCGGTGATATGGGCATCGGAGTAGCAGAGCTTGGCCGCTGCCGCCACCACCTTTTCCGGTTCCGGGGTATGTGCGATCAATCGAACGGTCATCATAGTTTTCTCATTCCTCCGTGATTTTCGTCAGCGGCGCAAAATTTGCCATGGTTTTCTTCACGCCGACCTTTTCAAAGTTGATCTCCACGATCTGATCTCCGGCAGCGGCCTTGACCGCCAGCACCCTGCCCCGGCCAAAGACCTTGTGCTCCACAATGTCGCCCACCTCGTAATGCTTTGGGCCGGTGGATGCCGGGCGGGAAGCTGCCGGGCTCCCCGGAAAGCTCACGGGTTTGGACGCTGCCTTGGGGGCCGCGGGGCGGCCATAGCCCGCGCCAAAACCGGAGGAGCCGGACGTGCGCGGGGCGCTGCTTCCGCTGCCAAACCCGGAAGCACTGCTGCCACGGCCTGCATAACCGGAGCCGAAGCCGCCGCGCTCAGAGGCATTGTATTCCCGGTTGAGGTAGCTGCCGCCGGTGCGGCCGCCGAAGCTGCTGGAATTGCGGCCCCAGCCGGACGTGCCGGAGTAGCCCGAGGCCCCGCCGGGAACGGTATCACTGTAACTGGAACCCCAGCCCATGGAAGAACGGTGCTCCAGCGCCGGGCTGCGGGTCTCTTCTATATACTCCGGCTCGATCTCGCGCAGGAAGCGGCTGGGCTCGTTGCGCTGGGTGCGGCCGTAGAGCATCCGGGAGACGCTGTTGGAGATATACAGCTCCTTCTTGGCGCGGGTGATGCCGACATAGGCCAGACGGCGCTCTTCCTCCAGATCTGCATCGGAGTATTTGCTCATCTCGCTGGGGAACACGCCCTCCTCCATGCCAATGAGGAACACATAGGGGAATTCCAGACCCTTTGCAGAGTGGATGGTCATCAGGACCACCTGGTCAGCGCTCTCGTTGTAGCTGTCAATGTCGCTGATGAGGGCGATATCCTCCAGGTAGCCTTCCAGTGAAGCATCCTCGCCGTGCTGGTCGCAGTAGTTTTTGACGTTGTTGACCAGCTGGCCCAGGTTCTGCAGGCGGTCTGCCGCATCCTCGTGGCCCTTGGCCGCATCGGCTTCCAGCATGGCCTTGTAGCCGGTCACCTCAATGACATCCTGGGCAAATTCGTCCAGTGTCCTGGTTTCCAGCGATTCCTGCAGTTTTTCGTAGATCTGCCAGAATTTCAGCAGCGGCATAATGGCGCGGCTGAGCTTGGCGTATGCATCCGCGTGGGAGATGACTTCCAGCATACTGATCCCCTGCTGGGCGGCAAGGTCAGCGATCACATCAACAGTGGTATTGCCGATCTTCCGGGCAGGCTCGTTGATGATGCGACGCAGGCGCACATCATCCCGGGCGTTCGCCACGATGGACATATAGGAGTGGATGTCCTTGACCTCTTTGCGGTCATTGAAGCGCTGGCCGCCCACGATCTTATGGGGAATGCCCGCGCGGGTAAAGTAGCTTTCGATGGGAGCCGACTGGGCATTCATGCGGTAGAGCACCGCATGGTCCGACAGATGCCCGCCCTCTTTCAGGTGCTCACCGATGACATCTGCAATGTGCATGGCTTCGTCCTGCTCATTCTCGGCAGTGTAGACCTGCACCTTGTCGCCCTCGTCGTTCCGGGTCCACAGGGTCTTGCCCTTGCGCTCGGTGTTGTGCTGGATGACGCAGTTGGCAGCATTCAAGATATTGGAGGTGGAGCGGTAATTCTGCTCCAGACGGATGGTCTTGGTGCCGGGGAAGATGCGCTCAAAGTTCAGAATGTTCTCAATGGTGGCACCGCGGAAACGGTAGATGCTCTGGTCATCGTCACCGACAACGCAGATGTTCTTTTCCGGGCCGGTGAGCAGGCTGACCAGCCGGAACTGGGCCACGCTGGTATCCTGATACTCGTCCACCAGCAGGTAGCGGTACTTGTTCTGGTAGAACTCCCGCACATCCTCGTGCTCCGCCAGCAGCTGCACGGTCTGGTAGATCAGGTCGTCGAAGTCGAAGGCTCCTGCCTCCCTGAGCTTTTTTTCGTAGGCGGCGTAGACTTTGGCGGCAATGGCTCCCTTGGTGTCCCGCGCTGGGGTGCGCAGCGCCTCCTCCGGGCTGACCAGCTGATCCTTCCAGCGGCTCATCTGGTTGATGGCGCTCTTGATCGGGAAGAACTTATCGTCGATGCTCAGTTCCTTATAGACCGCCTTCATCACGCGCTGGGAGTCATCGGTATCATAGATGGTAAAGCTGCGGGGGTAGCCGATGGATTCTGCCCAGCGGCGCAGGATGCGCACACAGGCCGAGTGGAAGGTGGAGGCAAACACCTCGTCCCCCTCTTCGCCGCCCAGCATATTGCGCAGGCGCTCCTTGAGCTCCCCTGCCGCCTTGTTGGTAAAGGTGATGGCCATCACGTTCCAACTGCGGACAGCGTTCTGCCTCAGCATCCCGTCCAGCCAGGCGGGCGCATCGGTGCCGGTCATAATTGCCGTTTTCAGGGCCTTGACATCCTCCTCTGTTACCTCACGGGGGGTCCAGCTGGAACCGTGGGCCGAGCCAAACCGGATCAGGTTTGCGATGCGGTTGACCAGAACAGTGGTCTTGCCGCTGCCTGCACCGGCCAGAATGAGCAGCGGGCCGTCGGTGGTAAACACCGCCTGCCGCTGCATATCGTTCAGGCGGCCAAACTGCTTTTCAATATAGGTATCGCGCAGAGCGCAGAATTCCTGTTGGAGACTTGCTGCCATTGTTTCACCTGTTCTTCTATAAAATCACTTACTTTATAAGTATATCACAATTCAAGAGGGTTGTACATATTTACTCCCTCAGTCACGCTTCGCGTGCCAGCTCCCTCTAGGAGGGAGCCTGATCCCTTGCGGCAAAGAAAAGGCCCCCTCTCAGAGGGGGCTGTCTGCGTTAGCAGACTGGGGGAGTAACGCAAAAAGCCCGACGGCTTATAAAACCGTCGGGCAAAGCTTTTACGAAAAATCAGCCGAAGATGTTGATCAGGATACCGGCAGCAACTGCGGAACCGATAACGCCAGCGACGTTGGGGCCCATGGCGTGCATCAGCAGGAAGTTGGAGGGGTTCTCGCTCTGGCCGACCTTCTGAGAAACACGGGCAGCCATGGGAACAGCGGAAACACCAGCGGAGCCGATCAGGGGGTTGACCTGACCGCCGGTCAGGGCGTACATCACCTTGCCGCACAGAACGCCTGCAGCGGTACCAAAGGAGAAGGCGATCAGACCCAGCACGATGATGAACAGAGTACGGCTGTTCAGGAAGGTGTTTGCAGAGGTGGTGCAGCCAACAGACAGAGCCAGGAAAATGGTGATGATGTTCATCAGCTCATTGCCGGCAGTCTTCTGGATACGATCCACAACGCCGGACTCTTTCATCAGGTTGCCCAGCATCAGCATACCGACCAGAACGGCTGCATCGGGAACGATCAGAGAAACAATGATGGTGACCATGATGGGGAAGATGATCCTCTCGGTCTTGGACACGGTGCGCAGCTGCTTCATCACGACCGTGCGCTCTTTCTTGGTGGTGAGCGCCTTCATAATGGGCGGCTGGATCACGGGCACCAGAGCCATGTAGCTGTACGCCGCAACGGCGATGCTGCCCAGCAGCTCAGGTGCCAGACGGGAGGTAACGAAGATGGCGGTGGGGCCGTCTGCACCACCGATGATGGCGATTGCAGCGGACTGCTTCTGGGTGAAGTCCACAATGCCGGTAGCAGCCAGCAGACGAGCGCCCATGTAAGTACCAAAGATACCGAACTGAGCGGCAGCGCCCAGCAGCAGGCTCTTGGGGTTGGAGATCAGGGGTGCGAAGTCGGTCATGGTGCCGATGCCCAGGAAGATCAGCGGCGGGTAGATGCCCAGCTTGACGCCCATGTAGAGCATATCGGCCAGACCGCCGTTGTTCAGGATCTCGATCCACATCGGGTGCTCGAGACCATCACCAACGAAGTACTGCATATGGATGACGCCGCTGCCGGGGAGGTTGGCCAGGATCATGCCGAAGGCCATAGGCAGCAGGATCAGAGGCTCGAACTCCTTGACGATCGCAAGGTAGAGCAGGAAGCAGCCCACGCAGATCATCACTGCGTACAGCCAGCCGCCCGGCTCACCGAACTTGGCAAAACCGGAACTCTGGAAAATACCGACCAGAGTCTCAATAAACTGAGTCATGTTTTTCCTCCTGTGTTAAAAGGGTGCGGTGGTGTCGTTGACGCCAGCCTTGCCCCAGCCATTCTTGCCGCGGCGGACTGCCTTCAGCACATACTTGCCGTTGCCCATAGAGTAGATGGCTGCCATGATGGCTGCCACAACGTCGCCGGGGATGCCGGCCTCGACCTGCGGGGCAGCAGCCTTTGCAGGAGCGGGCGCAGCGGCCTGTTTCACAGGAGCAGCCGGTTTTGCAGCAGAAGCAGCCTTGGCAGCTGCCTTCTTGCCGTTCATGGCGTCAAAGATCTTGCCCTCCAGCGTGATGATGGCCATCAGCAGGACGAGGATCAGAAACACCAGCACAATACCGGTTATGGTAACGATCACATCATAACCTAAATCCATGGTCTTCCTCCTATTTTGTTTGTATTTTTGTCCTCCGGAGCCAACCGGATCACAAAAGCGATTTGAACTTATTATACATTATTTTCCGGGCCGATTCAACAACTATGAACAAAAATCATGCTCAATATTAAGGGATTGTTAAGATCTTGTCCAATCTCAGCGGCTCTCAGCGGCGGCCGATACGGGGCGTTGCATCGGTAAAACCGGTCTCCAGCTTATCGCCGATGCCAAGGCTCATGGCCGTGCCCAGTGCCACGCAGTTGACGGGGTCGGGCGAGACGGTCACTTCCACCTTCAGCTCCTGGCTGAGGTATTCAGGCAGGCCGTGGAGCTGTGCGCCGCCGCCGGTGAGGACGACGCCGTTGCGGTAGATGTCGCCGGCCAGCTCCGGAGGAGTCTTCTCCAGCACCTGATGGGCGGCGGTGCCGATCTGCTCGCTCAGGCGCATGACCGGCTC
>OHYU01000804.1_pt1 | contig 14344 bp, 10 predicted proteins | sample 1580331 | NCBI WGS metagenome assembly OHYU01 (sample SAMEA3882519, study PRJEB24775) | human gut metagenome | biome: human-associated habitat; feature: intestine environment; material: feces | place: Netherlands | collected 2009/2010
TTCTTGACCGCATGGAGCTCATCGAGCTCACGGGCTACACGGAAGAGGAAAAGGTGAAGATTGCCAAACAGTACCTCATTCCCCGCCAGATGAAGAGAAACGGTCTCAAAGCAAAAGATATCCGCTTCACGGATCTCCTCATCCGCCGAGTCATCGAAGGCTATACCAGAGAGGCGGGCGTCCGGGAACTGGAAAGGACCATTGGATCCCTCTGCCGCAAGGTAGGCAAGAAGATGGTGCTGCAGGATGACAGCCTTCCGGCTCTTAATGCGAAAACCCTGGAAAAATACCTGGGCCCTGTGAAATTCATGCCCATGGCGGAAGAACATCCCGATGCCGTGGGACGGGTCAACGGTCTGGCCTGGACCATGGCCGGCGGCGAAGTACTGGATACAGAAGCGGTCACCATCAAGGGCAAGGGCAATCTGATTCTTACGGGACAGCTGGGCGATGTAATGAAGGAATCCGCCGAAACGGCCTATACCTACATCCGCAGCCGGGCCAAACAGCTGGGCCTGAAGGATGATTTCTACGAAACCCTGGATACCCATATCCATCTGCCCGAAGGAGCGGTGCCTAAAGACGGCCCTTCCGCCGGTGTTACCATGGCTACTGCCATGGCCTCTGCCTACACCGGACGGAAAGTGAGAGGCGACACGGCCATGACCGGTGAAATTACGCTGACCGGCGAAGTCCTTCCTATCGGCGGCGTCAAAGAAAAGGTGCTGGCAGCCAACCAGTTTGGCATCAAGCAGATCCTTCTTCCTGAAAAGAACAAGCGGGATCTGGAAGAATTGCCTGCATCGGTGAGAGATAAGCTCCATTTCGTATATGTGAAGAATGTGGATGATGTGCTGAATCACGCCCTGGTGAAATAAGCCATTATCAGGGGAAGTGCTGTTCGTCAGGCAGCAGCCCCTTTCAGTGAATCCGGACAACCGGCAGCAAGGAGGCAAGCCTGTGTCAGAAATTAAAAAAATGGATGAATTTCATATATTTTCTTCCGCCTATGTCCGGGCGGCAGTGAACCGCAGCCAGTATGTGAACGACGGAAAGAAGGAAATCGCCTTCATCGGACGGTCCAATGTGGGAAAATCATCCCTCATCAATTCTCTCTGCGGCAGGAAGAAACTGGCCTTTGTCAGCCGGGAGCCGGGGAAGACCAGAACCATCAATTACTATGCTATCCAGTCCAGAAGGATGGAAAATGAAGAGGAAGTGCGGCAGGACTGGTACCTGGTGGACCTGCCGGGGTACGGCTTTGCCAAGACAAGCCAGCAGAACAAGGACAGCTGGTCTGCCTTCATTGCAGATTACCTGGAACATTCCCCCAGTCTCCAGATGATCGGCCTTTTAATCGATCTCCGCCATCCCGGCCTTCCCATCGACATGAAGGCCTATGAATGGCTCCGTTCCATTGCCCCGTCCCTCCAGGTCATCGGGACCAAAGGGGATAAGCTGAAGCGGAATGAACTGGTGAAGAATAAAAAACTTCTGGAAAAATATTTTCCGGGAGACTTCCCGCCCATTGCCTACTCTTCTCTCACCGGAGAGGGCCGGGAGGAACTGCTGAAGGTGATTGAAGGAAAGATATGTGACTGATATGAAAAAAACAGTTTTCCTCACCGCCCTGCTGGCGGCAGCGTCTATCACAGGTTTTGCCTATAATCTGTACGCTCCGAATTCCTTTGATCCCGTAAGCCCTAAGTCCTGGGACTACAGGACCGTGGAAACCCTGTGCCGGGAAGGGAAAGCCCCTTTATATACTGCCGATTTCTTCAGCCGGGGCAGCATGACCCGCTATGAACTGGCCAGCGTGATCAAGGATATGCTGGAGCACCATAACGAAAAGGACAAAGATCATGAAAGTCTGATGAAACTGAAGAAGGAATACGCCCGGGAGCTGGAAGCCCTGGGATACAAAGAAGAAAAAAAGATTCCCGAAGGAAAACCGATGCTGGAAATGAGCGGAGACGGAAGAATCCGCTATAACAGTGACGGAAACGCTGACGGAAGAGTCCGGGTCAATACCCGGTGGCGCATCGGTGATGATACTACCATCAATGCCGGCGGTACAAAGAATGTAAAATAAAAAAACGCGATACCATGGTAATCCATGGCATCGCGTTTTTTGGTGCGTGCTGGTGGGGACTGGGGAATAGGAACCGGGGAGTGGAGAGCGGGGGTCTGGCCTGCCCGTAAAGGCGCTTTTCTTTTGCTGCCTGACCGAATCCTCGGACCGGTAGGGGCGTTAAAACCAAGAATCCCTTTCCACAACCGGCCCGGGTCAGCAGGCCATAACCCGAAGGAAGTCCCTCTGCCCTTTCTTAATACACCATCACATACCACAGGATGAGCACTGCCAGAAGGAGCAGGTTGTATAGAGAAAAGAGGGCCAGGTACTCCTTTTTGGAGACGGCAGGAATATGGGTATAGGCTTTGAAGGAAATGAGGCTGGCCATGGAAGCAATGAGGGTGCCCAGGCCGCCCACATCCACACCCAGGAGAAGGGGCGCCCAGTTTTCCGTATAGGGAGAAAGCATGACCGTGGCCGGCACATTGCTGATAAATTGGGAGAGGAGAAGGGATATCCAGAACTCATGGTCCCCTATGGCCTGCCGGGCCCAGGTGCTGAGGATGTCCAGGCGTCCCAGATTTCCGACAGCTATGAAGAGAAGGGAAAAGAGGAGAAGCAGCTTGTAATCCACCGCCCAAAAGGCCTTCCGGTCCAGGAAAATCATGGCTGGCACCACCACTGCCATGACGAGGGCCAGGGGAATCAGACGAAGGACATGAAGAACACAGAGGAGGAGAAGGAAAAGGAGAAAGAACTGGAATTTGCGACGGTTCAGGTTCCTTCGGTACTGCCGCGTTTTATTCTGCTTCCGCAGGATGAAAAGACGGGACAGCGGTATGTGATTCTTCTGGAGGAGATCATCGAGCGGAACATTGGAAAGCTGTTCTTAAGCTACGATGTGGTCTGCGCGCATCCGTACCGTGTTATGCGAAATGCAGATCTTTCGATCGATGAGGATGAGGCTTCCGACCTGTTAAAAGAGATCCAGAAGCAGCTTAAAAAACGTCAGTGGGGCGAAGTGATCCGTCTGGAAGTGGAAGATAAGATGGATAAGCGGCTCCTGAAGATGCTGGAAAAAGAGTTTGACATCGATGAAGACGACCTGTTCCGGATTCCGGGACCGCTCGATCTGACGTTTTTAATGAAAATGTATGGGCTCGACGGCTTTGATGAGTATAAAATTCCAAAATACATTCCGGCAGCAGTTCCGGCGCTGATGAATGAGGATGACATTTTTACAAACATCCGAAAAGGAGACATCTTACTGCATCATCCTTATATGACGTTTGATCCGGTCGTGCAATTTGTACAACAGGCAGCAAAGGATCCGGATGTACTGGCAATCAAACAGACGCTGTACCGTGTGAGCGGCAATTCTCCGATTATCGCGGCACTGGCGCAGGCGGCGGAAAACGGCAAACAGGTTTCCGTACTGGTGGAATTAAAGGCACGGTTTGACGAAGAAAACAATATTGTCTGGGCGAAGATGCTGGAAAAGGCGGGATGCCATGTGATTTATGGTCTTCTGGGACTGAAAACACACAGTAAGATTACACTGGTGGTTCGGCGCGAGGAGACAGGCATTCGCAGATATGTACATCTTGGCACGGGAAACTATAACGATTCTACGGCAAAGCTGTATACGGACTGTGGCCTGTTGACATGCAATGCAAAGATCGGTGAGGATGCAACAGCAGTATTTAACATGCTTTCGGGCTATTCGGAGCCGGATCGCTGGAACAAACTGATTGTTGCACCGCTCTGGATGAAGGACCGGTTCCTGCATCTGATTGCGATGGAAGAGGAGCACGCAAAGAAGGGACAGAAAGCGCATATTATTGCGAAGATGAACTCGTTATGCGACCGCGATATTATTGCGGCGCTTTACAGTGCTTCGGCAGCCGGAGTAAAGATTGACCTGATTATCCGGGGAATCTGTTGTCTGAAGGTTGGAATCCCGGGTGTCAGCGAGAATATTACCGTTCGCTCGATTGTCGGCAATTTCCTGGAACATGCGCGGATTTTCTACTTCTACAGTGGTGGAAATGAAGAGGTGTTTATGGGAAGCGCGGACTGGATGCCGCGAAATCTGGAAAAACGGGTGGAGATCGTGTTCCCGGTTGAGGATGAGCAGATCAAGAAAGAAGTAATGCATATTCTTGATATCCAGATGAAGGATAATGTGAAAGCCAGTATTTTACAGGCAGACGGAACGTATACAAAGCCGGATAAGCGTGGAAAGACGCTGGTGAATTCACAGGAGTATTTTTGCAGGGAGGCAACGGAAAGAGCGGAAAAACCGAAAGAACAGGAAAACAGCAGGGTGTTTGTGCCGGCGGAACCGGTGGAATAGGCTCTGAGGTGGGGACGGACGCCACGTAACGCACACAAGGGTGATGCGCGGTTTCGGGAGCTAGTAATTCTAAGGCTCTGTCATTTTGCTAAAACCATGCGCCAAAAATCAAAACTCGCTGTCGCTCAGACAGTTGATTTTTGGCGCATAACGCAAAATACCAGAACCTAAGAATTACACGCTCCCTGCAAATGCGCACCACCCTTGTGTGCGTTACGGGGCTGTGCGAAGGACGCACACGAACGTGGGCGCGGAGCGCCCACTGCGTTGAGATGAGAGAAGAATATAGATGTTGTGATGAAAAAGCGCGGTGACTTTGATCGTTACGGCGCTTTTTTGTGTGCTAAAAATAATCTGTCTGGTATAGGGAAAAGGAATGGCTATTCAGAATTCGTTTTGAAAATTGGTTTTGCGGGTGATTTTCGGGGATTTTACAAAGAGTGATCTGGAAAAATGGCTGGAAAAGAAGGGGATGGAGACGGAGATGAGAGAAAATGTAAAAGATTTTTGTAAAGTAGCCGGTTATTTTATTAACGGGTATTTTACAAAGCGGTGGTAGTGGGCTTTACGGAAGGAAAGGTATAATGAGTCTCGACAAGACGAGGAGGAAGAAAAACGAATGTCAAATATTGTGTTGAAGAATGTCTGTAAATCTTATGATAAGGAACATTATGCGGTTCAGGATTTTTCGCTTGAAATACCGGATCGGGAGTTTGTGATTTTTGTTGGACCTTCCGGCTGCGGAAAATCGACGACGCTTCGGATGATTGCCGGTCTTGAGGAGATTACGAGCGGGGAGCTCTGGATCGATGGACAGCTTTGTAATTATGTAGAAGCAAAGGATCGCGATCTTTCGATGGTATTTCAGAACTACGCGCTTTATCCGAATATGACGGTATATGAAAACATGGCGTTTTCTATGAAAATCCGGAAACAGCCCAAGGATGAAGTTGATAAAAAGGTACATGAGGCAGCTAAAATGCTTGGAATTGAGCATTTACTTGACCGGAGACCGGCAGCACTTTCCGGCGGTCAGAAACAAAGAGTTGCGATTGGAAGTGCAATTATGAGACGGCCGAAAGCATTTTTAATGGATGAGCCGCTTTCGAACCTGGATGCGAAGCTGCGGGCACAGATGCGGGTGGAGCTGGCAAAATTACATAAGGAACTGAAAACGACGGTGATTTATGTTACACATGACCAGACGGAGGCGATGACGCTTGGTACAAAAATTATTGTTATGAAAGACGGTGTTGTGCAGCAGGCGGATACACCGGGGCAGATTTACCGCCATCCGGCAAACAAATTTGTGGCCGGTTTTATCGGAGCTCCGAGTATGAATTTTATGGAAACGATGGTGACGGAAAGAAACGGAGCGGTTTATCTGGAGGCAGACGGAGGAGTTACCCTTCGTGCAAAAGGAGAGAACGAAATGGTGCTTCGTCGCGCTTATCTCGGAAAAATGGTGATCTTAGGTCTGAGACCGGAGGATTTACAGGACGAAACAACCGCTTCCGCACATCGGATCTGTTACGAAGAGAATCAGTTGAAGGCATTTGTTGACCTGCGGGAGATGATCGGTGCAGAAGCGTATCTGCATATGAATACCGGAAAAAATCTGATTACAGCAAGAGTGCCTTCCGAGGTGCCGGTTACTGTAAAGGAAAGCATTACATTGTATGCAGATATGGAGAAAGCACAGATCTTTGATCCGTTTACAGAAGAAAATATTTTATCTCTGCCGGTTGAAAAAGAAGAACGTGCAACAGCATAAGAAGGAGCAAGAAGTGAAAAAAGTAATCGAAAAGTGTAAAAAAGCAGAAGTTTATATGTATCTAATCCCGAGTATGGTGATCTTTAGCATCTTTCTGTTTTATCCGTTTTTTAAAACCATTTATCTGAGCCTGTATAAGACAAACAAGCTTGGAGAAGCGAAATTGTATGTGGGACTGGACAACTATAAAAGCTTATTATCGAATCCATCCTTTTACAACAGTCTCTGGGTTACACTGGAATTTGTGGCGATTGTTGTAGTCGGAAGTATGGCGCTTGGCCTTCTGGGAGCAGTTCTTTGCAGCAAGGCTTTCCCGGGAATCCGGGTATTCAGTACTTCCTATGCACTCCCAATGGCAGTAGCATCGAGCTCAGGCGCCATGATTTTCAAGATTATTTTAAATCCCACGATCGGTATCGTAAACAAATTGCTGCATGTGAGCATTAACTGGGTCAGTGATCCGAAATATGCGCTGATCTGTGTGGCTGTCCTTACGGCATGGCTGAACAGTGGCATCAATTTCCTGTATTTTTCGGCGGGACTTGGAAACATTGATGATTCGATTTATGAGCGTGCTTCTGTAGATGGAGCGAATGCAGTACAGAAATTTTTTAAGCTGACACTGCCGGGACTTTCTCCGATCATGTTCTACACACTGGTTGTTAACATTATTCAGGCATTCCAGTCATTCGGACAGGTGAAAATCCTGACACAGGGAGGACCGGGAGAATCCACGAACCTGATTGTATATTCGATATACCGTGATGCGTTTTTTAATTACCGGTTTGGAAGCGCAGCCGCACAGTCCGTTGTTTTGTTTCTGATTGTCATGGCGCTTACCCTGGTTATGTTCCGCATGGAAAAGAGAGGAGTAAAATACTGATGTCTACAATAGCAACTACGATTGCCGGACCAAAAACTTATTCTGCAGAGGAGCTGCAGGCACTGCATCTGGCAATGAATGCAAAAGCAAAAAGAAAGAAAATGCTTCAGAAAACAGCGTTGGTTACCATGAACCTGATCGTTTGTCTGTTTATGCTGTTTCCGCTGCTTTATACCATCAGTGTAGCGTTTATGCCGTCCGGCGAGCTTTACACAATGGCAATGAACATCGTGCCAAAACATCCGACGCTGGAAAATTTCGTGGAAGCATTTCATAAAATTCCGCTGGTACGCTTTGTCCTGAACTCATTTTTGGTTGCGGGCAGCATTACGCTGGGTCAGATTGTAACATGTTCTCTTGCGGCATTTGCCTTCTCTTTCCTGAATTTCAAAGGAAAAAATGTTCTGTTTATGCTGGTCATGGCGACCATGATGGTGCCGGGTGAGGCAACCATTATTTCCAATTATCTGACAGTAGGAAGTCTCGGACTGCTCGATACCTATATTGTTCTGATCCTGCCTTCTCTTACCTCTGCAATGGGAATTTTCCTGTTCCGCCAGTTCTACATGACCTTTCCGATTTCGCTTTATGAATCGGCGAAGCTGGACGGCTGCGGGAATCTGCGGTTTATCGTAAAAATCCTGATGCCGCTGACAAAGTCAGCAATGGGAGCAATGGCGGTTTACACCTTTATCAATGCATGGAATATGTACATGTGGCCGCTGCTGGTTACAGGTTCGGACAGCAAGCGTACCGTACAGATTGGTATCAGTATGCTGAACAGCGTCGACGCACAGTCGATTACCCTGATGCTGGCGGGCGTGGTAATGATTATCATTCCATCCATTTCCATCTTTATCGTAGGCCAGAAGGCCTTAATCAAAGGAATGTTTTCAGGAGCAGTCAAGGGCTGATTCCTGTGACAGAAAAAAGAATAGAAAACTGTATGAAAAACGAGGAGAAAAAAATGAAGAAAAAAGTGATTGCATCGATTCTTGCGGCTTCTATGGCAGCTATGGCGCTTACCGGATGTGGAGGCGGAAAAACAACGAGTGAGGCACAGAGTGCAACAACGGATGAAACCACAGCCAGCGCAGAGGCAGGAAGTACGGCAGATGGCGAAGAAGCACCGGATTTAAACCAGGATACGAAGGGAACCACGATTACCTTCTGGCATTCCATGGGCGGTGTCAATGGCGAGGCAATGGATTATCTTGTCAATAAATTCAATGAAGAAAATACCGATGGCATTACCGTTGAGGCGGTTTACCAGGGAGAATATGATGATACAATCAACAAACTGAAAAGTGCACAGATCGGAAATATGGGAGCGGACCTGGTACAGATTTATGATATCGGAACCCGTTTTATGATTGATTCCGGCTGGGTCATCCCGATGCAGGAGCTGATTAATGCAGATGGCTATGACATTTCCCAGATCGAGCCGAATATCGCTGCTTATTATACGGTAAACAATGAGCTGTACTCCATGCCATTCAATTCATCCACACCGATTCTGTATTACAACAAAGATATGTTTGAAAAAGCAGGGATCACTGAGGTTCCGACAAGCCTGGAAGGAATTCTTGCTATCGGTGATGATCTGAAAACAAAGGGCGGAGCCGGTGAACCGCTGGCACTCTCCATCTATGGATGGTATTTCGAACAGTGGCTCTGTAAACAGGGACTTTCCTATGCGGATAATGGAAATGGCCGTGATGCCGCTGCTACTGCAGTTGAATTTGATTCCAACGGCGGAGCGCTCAACATCTTAAATGAGTGGAAAGCCCTGAACGATGCCGACGTTGCACCAAACGTAGGCCGTGCCGGAAGTGATACCGCAACAACAGACTTTACTTCCGGAAAAGCAGCGATCACCCTTGGCTCTACCGCATCTCTGAAGCAGATTTTACAGGATGTCAATGGAAGCTTCGAAGTTGGAACCGCATATTTCCCGACAATCAAGGACGGCGATGAGGGCGGTGTTTCCATCGGAGGAGCATCTCTCTGGGCATTGAACAATAACGATAATGTGAAAGCAGCTGCTACCTGGAAATTTATCAAATTCCTGATTTCTCCGGAATCCCAGGCATACTGGAATGCCGAGACCGGCTACTTCCCGGTTACAACAGCTGCTTATGAAGAGCAGACCTTCAAAGACAACGTAGCACAGTATCCGCAGTTCCAGACCGCAATCGACCAGCTGCACGATTCCAAGCCGCAGTACGCCGGCGCACTTCTCTCTGTATTCCCGGAGGCAAGACAGATTGTGGAAACAGAAATCGAGAATATGATCAACGGAAACGAGACTCCGGAGAAAGCAGTAGAATCGATGGCTTCCCAGATCAACAGTTCAATCGAGGATTATAATCTGGTGAATGAATAAGAGACAGACTTTACAAAAATAAGATTTCGTCCTATAGTGAAGAAAAACGAGTTCCCAAAGCGTGTTTGAACGGTTTTGTGAATGGGAAGATCCGATTTACGGAAATGATTTTTCAGATATGACTGGAAATGCGTCGGAGACAAAAATCCGGCGCGCTTCCGAATCTATAGCAATCCCGCAGAAGATGTAAAAAAATCAGCACCGCTTTTTTCACTTGTTTTCAGGCTTACGATAAAAGGAAAAAAGCTGCAGTCGGGACAAAAGATAGAAAAGAGTGCAGATTTGGAAATGGGAACGGAAAATGGAGGACAGATACGAGATGAAAACAAAAGTATGGGCACACAGAGGAGCCAGTGCATATGCACCGGAAAATACACTGGAAGCGTTTCTTCTTGCGGCAGAGCAGGGAGCAGACGGTGTGGAGCTGGATGTACAGCTGACGAAAGATGGCGAGATGGTTGTTGTCCACGATGAAGAAATCGACCGGGTCAGTGACGGAAGCGGATTTGTCAAAGATTATACGCTTGCGGAATTGAAGAACCTGAACTTTAATAAGACACATCTGGAATATCAGAATGTAAAAATTCCGACGCTTCGCGAAGTATATGAAGCATTAAAGCCAACGGGAATGACGATCAATGTCGAGCTGAAAACCGGTATTTTCTGGTATAAAGACCTGGAAAAAAAGGTACTCGAGCTGACAAAAGAGATGGAGATGGAAGATCGCGTGATTTATTCTTCCTTTAACCATTACAGCATTGCAAAAATTCTGGAACTGGATCCGAAAGCCAGCACCGGCATCCTCTACGCAGATATTATTTATGATGTCGTGAATTATGCGAAAAAAATCGGAACAGGAGCTCTTCATCCGGCAACCTTTCATGTGCAGATGGCAGATTTTCTTCAGCAGTATGTGGAAAGCGATCTTGCGGTGCATGTGTGGACGGTCAATGATAAGGCGGAGATCGAGCGTCTGATGGAGGCCGGTGTTGACGCAGTCATCACCAATTATCCGGATGTGGCCGTTTCCTGCCGCAACGCGAAGTGATACCGATTGGAGAAAAAAAGCTGTTCCTTTTGGATATCGACGGAACCATCTGCGTGGGGAACCGTCTGATTCCGGGAGCAGACCGGTTTTTAAACGGACTGTCCGAGTACGGCGGAGATTATGTGTTTATCACAAATAATACGACGATGAGCGTAGCAGATTACCGGAAAAAATTTGCAAAGCTGGGCATCCCGACAACAAGCGCGAACTTTCTGACGGCTTCTGTTGCAACAGCGCATTATCTGAAGCAGAAATATGGATCCCGTCCCGTCTATGTGCTGGGAACGGACTCTCTGATCCGGGAATTGGAGAGCTTCGGTGTGTGTACCACCCACGATCCGGAGAAAGAAGGAATTGCATGTGTGCTTGCAAGCTATGACAATGAACTGACGTATCAAAAACTGACGGATATCTGTCGGCTGTTGACAGAGCGCCCGGAGCTCGATTACGCTGCAACGAACCCGGACTATGTTTGTCCGATTGAATTCGGCTACGTGCCGGATTGTGGTTCCATCTGCGAGATGATCGGTCATGCGATCCACCGCATGCCGACTTATATCGGAAAACCAGGTACACGGATGGTTGAGATGGCACTTGATATGACAGGCAGAACCCGCGATGAGGCTGTTCTTGTGGGAGACCGTCTCTATACGGACATTGCGTGCGCAAACATGGCGGGCATTTCTGCAGCACTTGTGCTTTCCGGCGAATCTACGCGTGAAGAAATGCAGAACTCGCAGTATCTTGTGGAGTATGTCTATCCATCCGTAAAAGAAATGTATTCGGAGTGGGTGTACGGACAAAAAAGAAATGTTCTTAAAATTCCGAAACGGTTATAGTTTTGGAACAAAAAAACAGAAAGAAGAATTCTGAGAGGAGAACCTTTTTCCGAAGGAGTTCTTCTTTTTTGCTGCGGAAAAGGATACTTTCCGGATATGGGATAAAAGCCTGGGACGGTATAGAAAAAGCTTGCCAAAAGAGGGAATTTCCCTATATAATGATTCAGACTATAATAGGAAAGTAACTATTCAGAGCCCCATCTCGATTCCGCTTACGCTGCATCTCGATGTTGCTTCTCGCCATATGAAAAGGAAGAAAACCGCTCATTCATGCAAGCATGATTCGCAATTTTCTTCCATTTTGCATGGCTCTGAATAGTTACATATGAAAAAGAAAACGATCAGGAGATCGGAAAATTCCAATACAACAGAAGAAGGAGAATTTATGCATGAGTATTTTAAATGTAGAACATCTGTCCCACGGCTTCGGCGACCGTGCGATTTTTGAAGATGTATCGTTCCGCCTCTTAAAGGGGGAACACATCGGTCTGGTAGGCGCAAATGGTGAGGGAAAATCAACCTTTATGAACATCATCACCGGAAAGCTGATGCCGGATGAGGGAAAGGTTGAGTGGGCAAAAAATGTCCGTGTCGGCTATCTGGACCAGCATACCGTTCTGGAAAAAGGTATGACGATCCGTGATGTGTTAAAAAGCGCTTTTTCCTGGCTGTACGAGATGGAAGAGCGGATGAACACGATCTGCGATTCCATGGGAGATGCCTCCGAGGACGAGCTGAATCAGATGATGGAGGAACTTGGTGTGATTCAGGAGATGATGGATGCACACGATTTCTACATTCTGGATTCGAGAATCGAAGAGATCGGCCGTGCACTCGGCCTCGAGGAGATCGGTCTCGAACGCGATGTCACTGAGCTTTCCGGCGGACAGAGAACGAAGGTCCTTCTGGCAAAACTGCTGCTGGAAAAACCGGATATCCTTCTTTTAGATGAGCCGACCAACTACCTGGATGTGGAACATATCACCTGGCTGAAACGATACCTTGAAGAGTATGAAAATGCCTTCATTCTGATCTCTCACGATATCCCATTCCTGAACAGTGTTGTCAATCTGATCTATCATATGGAAAACAAAGAGCTGAATCGTTATGTGGGTGATTACGATCACTTCCAGGAGGTTTATGCGGTCAAAAAAGCGCAGAAGGAAGCTGCCTATAACCGTCAGCAGCAGGAGATCAGTGAACTGAAGGATTTCGTGGCACGAAACAAAGCCCGTGTGGCAACCAGAAACATGGCTATGTCACGGCAGAAGAAGCTGGATAAGATGGATGTGATCGAGCTTGCGAAAGAAAAACCAAAGCCGGAATTTCATTTCCGCACTGCGCGCACTTCGGGTCGTTTCGTTGTGACTGCAAAAGAACTTGTGATCGGCTATGAAGAACCGCTTTCCAGACCGCTGACCTTTGCGATCGAGCGTGGCGAAAAGATCGTGCTCACCGGTGCCAACGGAATCGGAAAAACAACACTCTTAAAGAGTATCCTCGGTTTGATCCCGTCCCTTGGCGGAGACGTGGAGCTTGGCGATTATCTAGAAATCGGATATTTCGAGCAGGAAATGCCAAAAGGCAACACCAACAGTTGTATCCAGGAAATCTGGGAAGAATTTCCATCCATGAGCCAGTATGAAGTACGTTCCGCTTTAGCAAAATGCGGACTGATGACCAAACATATTGAAAGTCTGATGAAAGTATTAAGTGGTGGGGAACAGGCAAAAGTACGTCTGTGCAAGCTCATCAACCATGAAACAAACCTGCTTCTTTTAGATGAGCCGACAAACCATCTTGACGTCGATGCCAAAGACGAATTAAAACGTGCACTCATGGCCTACAAAGGAAGTATCCTTCTTGTCTGCCATGAGCCTGAGTTCTATGAAGACATCGTAACGGATGTCTGGAATTGTGAGGAATGGACAACCAAAACTTTGTAATTGCCATGCAATTACTGCTTTTTGCCCTCTCCCGCAAAGTATTCTTTAACAAGTTTTACAACAACACCGGATAACAGGAATACTGCGATCAGGTTCGGGATAACCATAAGACCGTTAAACGTTTCTGCGATGCTCCACATGAGTCCTAAATTCATGGTTGCGCCGACAATGGCTACCAGCGCATATACAAGCATAAACAACTTGTTAGCGCGGGAGCCAAAAAGAAACTCAATACAACGGGTACCGTAAAGTCCCCAGCCAATAATCGTAGAAAATGCGAAACAGCACATTGCAACCGCTGTAAAGATAGATACCCAGTTTCCATAAGTGGATGTAAATCCAAGAATAGTAAGTTCTGCTCCTGCCGCCTCTCCATATCCAACCGGAACACCGCTGCACAGAATAACGAGTGCTGTCAATGTACAGATTACAATGGTATCAACAAATACTTCAAAGATTCCGAAGAATCCCTGCTTTACAGGCTTTTTCGTATCTGCACATGCATGTGCGATAGAACCTGTACCAAGTCCTGCCTCATTAGAGAAGATTCCTCTGAAAACACCTTTCTTCATACTCATAAAGAAAGATCCCACGGCGCCTCCGGTCACAGATGCCGGTGAAAATGCGCCTTCGAAAATGGATCCCAATACGCTCGGAATGTTCTGGAAATTCAGAACAACAACGCCAAGTGCCAGAATCACATAAATTGCTGCCATAAATGGAACAAGCTTTTCTGTAACCTGACCGATTCTCTTGATTCCTCCAAGAAGGATCATGCCGATCAGGATAGCAAGTACAATTCCGATAATCAGATTTAATGTTCCAACAGAATCCTTTTCTATGATTCCATAATTAAAAAGTGCAGAATCGATTGCTGTTGTAATTGTATTCACCTGTGTTGCATTTCCTGTTCCAAATACAGTCAGAACTCCAAATGCAGCGAACAGATAAGCCAGCCAGTGCCAATGCTTTTTCAGACCATTTTTGATATAATACATCGGTCCACCGACACGATCTCCTTCCGCATTCGTCTCATGG
>OHYU01000808.1_pt1 | contig 14252 bp, 13 predicted proteins | sample 1580331 | NCBI WGS metagenome assembly OHYU01 (sample SAMEA3882519, study PRJEB24775) | human gut metagenome | biome: human-associated habitat; feature: intestine environment; material: feces | place: Netherlands | collected 2009/2010
CAAATATGAAGGAGCATCTGGAAGGCTTGGCAGGTAAGGTGCCTGGACTTCTTGAGGTGCATGTAAGAACAAATCCGCTTGCATCTTCGAATGCAGAGGTTATGCTTGACACAACGCTGGAAAACGAGGAAATGCTGAAGGGCTACCAGAAGCATCCGGCGCATGTAGAAGTTGCAAATACGTATGTGCGTCCATATACAGATGTGCGTATGTGCATGGATTACGAAGTGTAACGAATAAAAAGAATGGAAAACGCAGAGGATAACGGGAGTGCAGGGCATTCCCGTTATTTTTGTGGGTTGCATTTCATCAAGAAAAGAACGTTTGTTCTATACAAATAAAAAAAGATGTGGTAAAATGAACCGTATAGCAGATTTGATTGATTAGAAACTGGAGAATAGCATGGATCATTTTGAATTAGTATCGGAATATGCACCGACCGGCGATCAGCCGGAGGCGATCGAAGGACTGGTAAAGGGCTTTCAGGAAGGAAAGAAATGCCAGACACTGCTCGGTGTCACAGGTTCCGGAAAGACATTTACGATGGCGAATGTCATCGCCCAATTAAATAAACCGACGATCATCATATCGCACAACAAGACATTGGCGGCACAGCTTTACAGTGAGTTTAAGGCGTTCTTTCCGCACAATGCGGTGGAGTATTTTGTATCGTATTACGATTATTACCAGCCTGAGGCATATGTGCCGTCGACGGACACGTATATTGCGAAGGATTCTGCCATCAATGATGAGATCGATAAGATGCGGCACAGCGCGACATCAGCCCTGATCGAACGGAAGGATGTAGTCGTCGTATCTTCCGTATCCTGCATCTATGGTTTGGGTGATCCGGAAGAATATAAGAACATGATGCTCTCGCTCCGCCCGGGTATGGAGAAGGACCGGGATGAACTGATCCGGCAGTTGATTGATATTCAGTATGACCGGAATGATATGGATTTCCACCGCGGTACGTTCCGCGTGCGCGGTGATGTATTGGAGATTTTTCCGGCGGAGGAGACGGACAAGGCGGTGCGCGTCGAGTTCTTCGGGGATGAGATTGACCGTCTGGTGCAGATCGATACGCTGACGGGTGAAATCTTATGTGAACTGAACCACATCGCAATCTTTCCTGCCTCCCACTACGTTGTGCCGATGGACACGATCCTGAAAGCAACAGGCGAGATTGAAAAGGATATGGAAGAGCAGGTGAAGTTCTTCAAGCACGAGGGAAAACTGATCGAGGCCCAGCGCATCGAGGAGCGGACCAATTTCGATATTGAGATGCTCAAAGAAACCGGCATCTGTTCCGGCATCGAAAACTATTCGCGTTACCTCTCCGGATTAAAGCCAGGCGAGCCGCCCTACACACTGATGGACTATTTCGGAGATGATTTCCTCATCATCGTGGATGAGTCGCATAAGACTGTTCCGCAGATCCGCAGCATGTATGCCGGCGACCAGTCGCGGAAATCGACGCTGGTGGACTATGGATTCCGTCTGCCGTCCGCAAAAGACAACCGCCCGTTGAACTTCGGCGAGTTCGAGGACCGGATCGATCAGATCCTCTTCGTATCTGCCACGCCGGGCGACTACGAGGCAGACCACGAGCTGCTGCGCGCCGAACAGATCATCCGCCCGACCGGCCTTCTCGACCCGGATGTCGAGGTGCGCCCGGTGGAGGGACAGATCGATGATCTGATTTCGGAAGTAAAGAAAGAAACTGAAAAACACAACAAAGTTCTCGTGACGACGCTGACGAAGCGTATGGCAGAGGATCTGACCGACTATATGAAAGAGGCCGGCATCCGCGTGCGCTACCTGCACTCCGATATCGACACCCTGGAACGGACCGAGATCATCCGTGATATGCGTCTCGATGTCTTCGATGTGCTCGTCGGTATCAACCTTCTGCGTGAGGGTCTCGACATCCCGGAAATCACACTCGTGGCGATCCTGGATGCCGATAAAGAAGGTTTCCTGCGTTCCGAAACCTCCCTGATCCAGACCATCGGCCGTGCCGCGCGAAACAGCGAGGGCCATGTTATCATGTACGCCGATGTGATGACCGATTCCATGCGCCTCGCGATCGACGAGACGAAGCGCCGCCGTGCCCTGCAGGAAGCCTACAACAAAGAACACGGCATCACTCCGACCACCATCAAAAAAGCCGTCCGCGATCTCATCAGCATTTCGAAAGAAGTGGTAAAGACAGAAGAAAAGATGGAAAAAGACCCGGAGTCCATGAGCCGCGAAGAACTGGAAAAACTGATCGGCCAGGTACAGAAACAGATGAAAGCCGCTGCCGCCGAACTCAACTTCGAAATGGCCGCCGAGCTGCGTGACAAAATGATCACACTGAAGAAGAGCCTGGATGACATGGAAGAATAAAAAATCAGAAATAAAAAAGAAGAAAAGAGCATGAAAAAAGCGTGCCGGAAAAGCGACAGAAAACTTTCCGGCACGCTTTTTTGCGTCCGATTTTGCTTCCTTCTTGTTCAGAATTGACGCAAAATAAGAATACTATTATAATATAAAATACGACCAAACGGTCGTATCAAAACGAAAAACACAAAAATAAAAAAGACAACAATAAAAAAATTAATCGCCGAATTTTCTCTTTTTACTGGAGACACTCAGCAGATAGTCGACCGAGCAGTCATAGAACCGTGCAAGCCGGATCACATAGTCGATCGGGATGTCGCGGATTCCTTTTTCGTAGCGGGAATAGACGTCGCGGTTGCATTCGAGCAGGGCAGAAATCTCTTTGATGGTGAGATCCTGATCGATCCGCATATCTTCAATTCTCTGGTATTTCATACGTTGTACCATCCTTTCAGATTCAAACCCATACTACCAAACGGTTGGATGGACAAAGTTAAATCAGATCATATGGTCGCAAATTGGAGAATGGGGCGGGAGAAAGAAACGGCGGGTGAAGACAGCCTGTGCAGAAAGCAGAAAAATATGTACGGCAGAAATGGGGGAACGAATGGGAAAAGCAGAAAGAATAGAAATAGAAGATTTTGTCCAGAATATAGTGGAACGGATGGAGACGCCGGAAGCGTTTGAAAAAATGATCAGCCGGGAGGAAGAATGCGAAGCGCAGGGGCAGGAGAGCCGTCTGAGGGATGTGCTGAAGAAAGAATGGCCGGTGGACGAAAAGGGAGAGCGCATCTATCAGATCACTAATATATATGAAGAAAAAGCAGAAGAACTCCTCATTGTAGAACTGTATACCGGCATCCACCTGGAAAACGGAGTCCCGTGCGGGCATTTTACGCTGTATCTCTGCGGGGAGCCGGACGGATGGAAACTCAGCGAAACGCGGATGATGGAATATCTGCAGAATCTGTAAACGAAAAAGCAAAACAGGGAGGACAGGGAAAAGAAAAACTGTCCTCCTGCTTTTGCTGCGGCGGAGACACCGGAAAGTCAGGATCCATACGGCCGCTTCTCATCGCTGATGCCGACCAGATAATCCAGACTGACCTGATACAGCTCCGCCAGACGGATGGCAATGGAGATCGGCAGCTGCCGGACGCCTTTTTCATATCGGGTATACACATCGCGGTTGCAGCCGAGATAGTCGGCAACCTGGCGGATCGTTAGATCGTGGTCCGTGCGCAGATCCTCCAGTCTCTGATATTTCATGATTCATCACCTCTGAGAAAAATGCTACTAAATGGTCGTATCAAAATGGCAGAATCCTACCATACGGCTATAGCGCCTTTGAAACAGTAGAATGCAATAAAAAAGAAAAGTCAGATTCCTTTTCAGAAAGAAAACGGTTTATACTTTTTTCACAATTTCTTCATAGAAAAACCGGGAAAAGGTGTTGACAAACAAAAGGCAGCGTGCTATCTTAAGAGCATAGATGTTAGCACTCCACTGAAACGAGTGCTAACAGGACTATACAACAGGAAGGAGCTTATCTTAGTGGATACAGAATTGGATGAAAGAAAAAGAAAAATATTAAAAGCGATCATCCAGACGTATCTGGAAACGGGCGAGCCGGTCGGCTCAAGAACGATTTCCAAATACACGGATTTGAATTTAAGCTCCGCCACAATCCGGAATGAAATGTCCGATCTGGAAGAGATGGGTTACATCTTACAGCCCCACACTTCCGCAGGACGCATTCCTTCCGATAAAGGCTACCGCCTCTATGTAGATGAGCTGATGCGGGAAAAAGAACAGGAAGTTGCAGATATCAAAAACATGGTCATTGAAAAAACAGACCGAATGGAAAAAGTTCTGCAGCAGGTTGTCAAAGTCCTCGCTTCATCTACCAACTATGCAACGTTGATTACAGGACCGGAATATCACAGAAATAAAGTGAAATTCATCCAGCTCTCAAAAGTCAATGAAGAGCAGCTCCTGGCCGTCATCGTCGTAGAAGGCAACCTGGTGAAAAACCAGATGATCGACCTCGACGAGACCATCAACGATGAACAGATATTAAAGCTGAACCTGCTTCTGAACACACAACTCAATGGCCTGACCATTGAAGAAATCAATCTTGGCATGATCAAGAAGATGAAAGAGCAGGCAGGCATCCACTCCGGCATCATCAGCAAAGTGGTCGATACCGTAGCGGAAGCCATCGCAGTCAGTGAAGAAGATGTGCCGGTGTACACCAGCGGCGCAACCAACATTTTCAAGTACCCTGAGCTTTCCGACAGCAGCAAAGCCAGCCAGCTGATCTCCACATTCGAGGAACGGCAGAAACTGGTCGATATGATCAAAGGAGCTGCCGAGGAGCAGGACGGAGAGGAAAATACCGGTATTCAGGTATACATCGGAAATGAATCTTCGATGGAACCCTTACGGGACTGCAGCGTGGTCACCACCACATACGATATGGGAAACGGTATGCGCGGAACAATCGGTATCGTGGGACCAAAGCGGATGGATTACGAAAATGTGGTAGATAACCTGAAAACATTAAAAGTTCAACTGGACGCCGTCTTCAAAAAGCCGGACACAGGTGAGTAGAAAGGTGGAATGATCAGTGAGCGAAGAAAATAGAAAGAAAGAGGAAACCATGGAAGAACCTACACGCGAGATGGAAAAAGAAACCGGAGCAGAGACCGATCTGCCGGAAACCGAACCGGCTGCGGAGCAGGAAGAAGCAAAGAAAGCAGCAGAGGCAAAAGAAGCGGAAGCTGCAGAAGAAACTGCTGAGGATGGCAAAGAACGAAAGTTCTTCAAAAAGAAAAAAGATAAAAAAGATGAGAAAATCGAAGAGCTGACTGACCGCCTGACCCGTCAGATGGCAGAGTTCGATAACTTCCGCAAACGCACCGAAAAAGAAAAAGCAAATATGTATGCCATTGGAGCAAAAGACATCATCGAGAAGATTCTTCCGGTTGTTGACAGCTTCGAGCGCGGACTTGCAACGGTGGAAAACCCGGAGGAAGATCCGTTCGCAGACGGCATGAATAAAGTATACAAACAGTTTACCACAGCACTCGATGAACTCGGTGTAACCGTGATCGAGGCCGTTGGAAAGGAATTCGATCCGAATCTGCACAACGCAGTGATGCATGTGGAGGATGAGGAAGCCGGCGAGAACATCGTCGTAGAAGAGTTCATGAAGGGCTACATGTACAAAGGTTCCGTAGTCCGTCACAGTATGGTCAAGGTGGCTAACTAAGCCTTGAAGATAAATAAATAGAAATTAAACCATTTTTTAGCATAATTCATTGAGGAGGAAACAACAATGGGCAAAATTATTGGTATTGACTTAGGAACAACAAACAGCTGTGTAGCCGTTATGGAAGGTGGAAAACCAACCGTTATCGCAAACGCAGAGGGTGAAAGAACAACTCCATCTATCGTAGCATTCACAAAAACAGGTGACCGTCTGGTCGGCGAGCCGGCAAAACGTCAGGCTGTAACAAACGCAGACAGAACCATCCGTTCCATCAAACGTGAGATGGGTACTGATTATAAAGTAGACATCGAAGGAAAGAAATACTCTCCGCAGGAGATCTCCGCTATGATCCTTCAGAAACTGAAAGGTGATGCAGAGAACTACCTTGGTGAGAAAGTAACAGAAGCAGTTATCACAGTTCCGGCTTACTTCAATGACGCACAGCGTCAGGCAACCAAAGATGCCGGTAAAATCGCAGGTCTTGATGTAAAACGTATCATCAACGAGCCTACCGCAGCAGCTCTGGCATACGGACTGGATAACGAGAAAGAGCAGAAGATCATGGTATACGACCTTGGAGGCGGTACCTTCGATGTTTCCATCATCGAAATCGGTGACGGTGTTATCGAAGTTCTTTCCACAGCAGGAAACAACCGTCTGGGCGGCGATGACTTCGACCAGAAAGTAACAGATTATATCCTTGCTGAGTTCAAGAAACAGGAAGGCGTAGATCTTTCCAATGATAAAATGGCTCTGCAGAGAATCAGAGAAGCAGCTGAGAAAGCAAAGAAAGAGCTTTCCAGCGCAACTACAACCAACATCAACCTGCCGTTCATCACTGCAACCGCAGATGGCCCGAAACATCTCGATATGAACCTGACAAAGGCTAAATTCGATGAGCTGACTCACGACTTGGTAGAGAAAACCGCAGAGCCGGTACAGAGAGCACTCTCTGATGCAGGCCTTCAGGCATCCGAGCTTTCCAAAGTCCTTCTGGTAGGCGGATCTACCCGTATCCCGGCTGTACAGGATAAAGTAAGACAGCTGACCGGACACGAGCCGAGCAAGAGCCTGAACCCGGATGAGTGCGTAGCACTTGGTGCTTCCGTACAGGGCGGTAAACTTGCAGGAGATGCTGGCGCAGGCGACATCCTTCTTCTGGATGTAACTCCGCTGTCTCTGTCCATCGAGACGATGGGAGGTATTGCAACTCGTCTGATCGAGCGTAACACCACAATCCCGACCAAGAAAAGCCAGATCTTCTCCACCGCAGCTGATAACCAGACAGCAGTAGATATCAACGTAGTACAGGGTGAGCGTCAGTTCGCGAAAGACAACAAATCCCTCGGCCAGTTCCGTCTGGATGGAATCCCGCCAGCACGTCGTGGAGTTCCGCAGATCGAGGTAACATTTGACATCGATGCCAACGGTATCGTTAATGTATCTGCTAAGGATCTTGGAACAGGTAAGGAGCAGCACATCACGATCACAGCTGGTTCTAACATGTCCGATTCCGATATCGACAAAGCTGTCAAAGAAGCAGCTGAGTTCGAGGCTCAGGATAAGAAACGTAAAGAGGCTATCGACACAAGAAACAATGCAGACTCCATGGTATTCCAGGTTGAGAATGCACTGAAAGAAGCTGGCGACAAGCTTGACGCAAACGATAAAGCAAGTGTTGAGGCTGACCTCAATGCACTGAAAGATCTTCTTGCACAGACAGCAAATGCTCAGGAGCTTACTGATTCTCAGGTTGCAGATATCAAGGCTGCACAGGAGAAGATGATGGAGAGCGCTCAGAAACTGTTCTCCAAGATGTATGAGCAGACTCAGGGAGCTCAGGGTCAGGCTGGTCCTGGACCGGATATGGGCAACATGGGCGGAAACGCTGGTGCCCAGGGCGGAAATGAAGCAGGATACGGCGATGATGTTGTAGATGCTGATTACAAGGAAGTCTAAGACAAGTAGGAAATAATTACAATGGCTGATAAAAGAGATTATTATGAAGTCTTAGGTGTGGATAAAAACGCCGACGACGCAACATTAAAAAAAGCATATCGTAAGCTGGCCAAGAAGTATCACCCGGATGTAAATCCGGGTGATAAAGAGGCTGAGGCGAAGTTCAAAGAGGCGACAGAGGCTTACTCCGTTTTAAGTGATGCCGACAAGAGAAGACAGTATGATCAGTTTGGTCATGCAGCATTCGAAAACGGCGGCGGAGGCGGTGCCGGCGGCTTTGGTGGATTCGACTTCAACGGTGCGGATATGGGAGACATCTTCGGAGATATCTTCGGAGACCTGTTCGGCGGCGGAGGCAGAACCAGACGGGCCAACAATGGACCGATGAAGGGTGCCAACCTTCGTGCACGTGTGAACATTACTTTTGAGGAAGCGGTTTTCGGATGCGAGAAAGAGCTGGAGATCGTTCTCAAAGATGAGTGTACCACATGTCACGGAACCGGAGCGAAACCGGGAACATCACCGGTCACATGTCCGAAATGTAAAGGCCAGGGTCAGATCGTTTACACTCAGCAGTCCATGTTTGGTATGGTACGTAATGTTCAGACCTGTCCGGACTGTAATGGAACCGGTAAGGTGATCAAGGATAAATGCAGTGCCTGCCGTGGAACCGGATATACTTCTTCCAGAAAGAAGATCCAGGTATCTGTACCGGCCGGTATCGACAATGGCCAGTGCATCCGTATCCGTGAAAAAGGTGAGCCGGGAACCAACGGCGGTCCGAGAGGAGATCTGCTGGTTGAGGCAAATGTAGCCCGTCATCCGATCTTCCAGAGACAGGATATGAATATCTTTTCAACAGCTCCGATCACATTTGCACAGGCTGCACTTGGCGGTGAGATGCGTATTAATACCGTTGACGGTGAGGTTTCCTATGAGGTGAAACCGGGAACACAGACGGATACAAGAATCCGCCTGAAGGGCAAAGGTGTTCCGTCATTACGTAACAAGAACGTTCGTGGTGACCACTATGTAACACTGGTAGTCCAGACTCCGACTAACCTTAATGAGGAGGCAAAGAAAGCTCTGGAAGCTTTTGATGCGGCATGCGGCAACCGTCCGGCAGCAGACAGTACAGCCGAGACTTCCGAAAAATCTGAAAAAACAGAAAAGAAGAAAAAAGGTTTCCGTGAGAAAGTAAAGGAAATGTTTGAGGAATAAATGAACATAAAACAGGAAAGAGGCGCAAAAAGCCTCTTTCTTTTTTTTCTGTATTCGTGTATATTAAAAGAAGTGCCCGTTTTCGAGACAATAGAAAACAGGCGACAGACTGGAATGAAAATCCGTAAATGTGTATACAGCATAAGGAGATATAAAAGATGAAATGGAACCATTTTACACTTAAGACAAAAACAGAGGCAGAGGATATTGTGATCTGTACACTTGCCGAGGTGGGGATTGAAGGTGTGGAAATCCAGGATAAACAGCCGCTGACTGATGAGGACAAAGCGCAGATGTTCGTGGATATCATGCCGGAGGGACCAGCAGATGACGGGATCGCATATCTGAACTTCTATCTGGAAGAGGATGCGGATACCGAGGCAATCCTGAAAGATGTGAAGGCTGCACTGGAGGATCTGAGAAGCTTTGTGGATATCGGAGAGGCAACCATCACAGAATCCCAGACAGAGGACAAGGACTGGATCAATAACTGGAAACAGTACTTCCATCAGTTCTATGTAGACGACATTCTGATCGTACCGTCCTGGGAAGAAGTGAAGGCAGAAGATAAGGACAAGATGATCCTCCACATTGATCCGGGAACTGCCTTTGGTACAGGAATGCATGAGACCACACAGCTTGTGATCCGTCAGCTGAAGAAATTTGTGAAGCCGGGAATGGAGATCCTTGATGTGGGAACCGGAAGTGGAATCCTGGGAATCGTTGCACTGAAGCTTGGTGCAGGCCATGTAGTTGGTACAGACCTTGATCCATGTGCCGTTCCGGCAGTATCCGAAAATAAGGAAGCAAACCAGATCGAGGAGAAATCCTTTGACATGATGATCGGAAACATCATCGATGACAAAGAAGTTCAGAATCAGGTCGGATATGAGAAATATGATATCGTAACTGCAAATATCCTGGCAGATGTTCTGGTACCGCTGACTCCGGTGATCGTTGCACAGATGAAAAAAGGCGCTTACTACATTACATCAGGCATCTTGGATGTAAAGGAGGATGTCGTAGTGAAGGCTGTAAAAGACGCCGGACTGACGCTTGTTGAGGTGACTCATCAGGGCGAGTGGGTATCTGTGACAGCAAGAAAGGACTGATCTCATGCAGCGATTTTTTGTGGAACCTCATCAGATCGACAGGGACAGACATGAGATCCGTATCACAGGAAATGATGTCAATCATATTGTCAATGTACTCCGCATGAAAAAAGACGAGGAGCTCTGGATCAGCGATAAGGAAAAAGAATATCACTGTGTGATCGAAAACGCGGGGGAGGATGAAGTCCTGCTTCATATCCTCTATGTACAGGAGCCGGATTATGAGCTGCAGAACCGTATTTATCTTTTTCAGGGACTGCCGAAGGCTGATAAGATGGAGCTGATCATCCAGAAAGCTGTGGAGCTTGGGGCATATTCCGTAGTTCCGGTTTCAACCAGACGATGTGTGGTAAAACTGGATAACAAAAAAGCAGAGAAAAAAGTATCCCGCTGGCAGCAGATTGCGGAAAGTGCGGCAAAACAGTCCAAGCGTATGCTTGTTCCGGAAGTCCATTCTGTGATGACATTTAAAGAAGCTCTTGCTTACGCAAAAGAACTGGATGTTCTGCTGATCCCTTATGAACTTGCAAAAGGGATGAAAGAGACAAAGGAACTGATCCGGTCGATCGAACCGGGAAAAAGCATAGGTGTCTTTATCGGCCCTGAGGGTGGTTTTGAAGAGCAGGAAGTGGCAGATGCCATGGAAGCCGGTGCGAAACCCATCACCCTGGGACACCGGATCTTACGGACAGAAACTGCGGGACTCGCAGTACTTTCTGTTCTGATGTTTCAACTGGAGGATGAATAAACTATGGAAGCATATTTTGACAATTCCGCGACAACGAGATGCTTCGATGAAGTAAAGGATATTGTCTGCAAAACCATGACAGGAGATTTCGGAAATCCTTCTGCCATGCATAAAAAGGGAATGGAAGCGGAGAATTACGTCCGCAAAAGCGCTCAGACCCTTGCAAAATTACTGAAAGTGAATGAAAAAGAGATTCTTTTTACCTCCGGTGGAACAGAATCGGATAACCTTGCTATCATCGGTGGTGTGGAAGCCAATAAGCGTATGGGAAACCATATCATCACAACTGCAGTAGAGCATGCAGCAGTGGCCCAGCCTTTTGCCTATCTGAAAGAACAGGGCTATGAGGTGACTATTCTTCCTGTGGATCATCAGGGCGTTGTAAAGCTGGATGCACTGGAAGCGGCTCTTCGTCCGGATACGATCCTGGTATCTGTGATGTATGTGAACAATGAAGTGGGAGCTGTGATGCCGGTAGAAGAGATCGGAAGGCTTGTCCATGAAAAAAGTCCGAAAGCACTTTTTCATGTAGATGCCATCCAGGCATTCGGAAAGTATCGTATCTATCCGAAAAAGCTGGGGATCGATCTTCTTTCTGTGAGCAGCCACAAGATCCATGGACCAAAGGGCGTAGGCTTTCTCTATATTAACGAAAAAGTAAGAGTACAGCCGCAGATCCTTGGCGGCGGACAGCAGAACGGTATGCGTTCCGGAACAGACAATGTGCCGGGGATCGCAGGCCTTGGCGTTGCCGCAGATATGGTATACACAGATTTTGATAAAAAGATACAGCACCTCTATGCTCTGAAGGAGCGGATGGCAGAGGGACTTTCAAAGCTTGGCGATATCACTGTCAACGGAATGCCGTTAATGGAGGGAGCGCCACACATCATGAGTGTAACCTTCCACGGAGTACGGAGTGAGGTTCTTCTCCATACGCTGGAAGAATTCGGAGTATATATTTCCGCAGGAAGTGCATGCTCCAGTCATAAGAGAAAACCGAGTGCAACACTGACAGCTATGGGACTTTCAAGAGCGGATGTAGAGAGTACCGTCCGCATCAGCTTCTGTGAGGAAAATACCTTTGAAGAGGTAGATTACTGCCTGGAAGCACTGGGAAAAACAATTCCGATGCTGCGCAGGTATGCACGTCGATAGAGAATACAGAAGAAAGGGATTTTTATGTTAGTACATGCATTTCTGATCAAATATGCGGAAATTGCCCTTAAGGGAAAAAACCGCTATCGTTTTGAAGATGCTCTCGTACATCAGATGGAGATCGCACTCTCCAAGATCGAGGGAGATTTTGAAGTAAAAAAAGAGCAGGGAAGAGTTTATGTATTCTGCCCGGAGAATTATGATTACGATGAGGCTGTAGATGCGCTGCAGCATGTATTCGGTATTGTAGGCATCTGCCCGGTTATGATCTATGAAGAACAGGGCTTTGAGAAGCTTGCCGAAGATGTTGTGGGTTATATGAAGCAGTGGCATCCGGACTTTAACGGAAGCTTCAAGGTCTGGACACGCCGTGCAAAGAAATCCTATCCGATTAGCTCCATGGAAGTTAGCGCAGAGCTTGGCGGACGTATCCTGGATGCGTTCCCGGAGGCAAGTGTAGATGTTCATCATCCGGAATTGGATCTTTCTGTGGAGATCCGTGACAAGATCTATGTATATTCCCAGACTATTCCGGGCGCAGGCGGAATGCCCATCGGAACAAACGGAAAAGCCATGCTGTTATTATCCGGCGGAATTGACAGCCCGGTTGCGGCATTCATGATGGCAAAGAGAGGAATGCGGATTGAAGCCATTCATTTCCATTCGTATCCGTACACCAGCCAGAGAGCTCAGAAGAAAGTAGAAGAAGCATATGCTTTCATCCGTGATGTAGCAGCTAAAGGCGAACCCATTCTCTTCGTAGGTACCAAGAAGCAGGCTCAGAATTCCGTGAAGGAAGAAGCTACCCGCTGCAATCAGTTCTATGTCAACGAACGCTGGCTCGGCGGCATGCTCACCAATTTCCGCACCATCCAGACCCGTATCAACCGTCTGAAAGAACTGGAAAAGATGTTTGAAGAAGGCACCACTGACCAGTATCCGAAGAAGGAAGTTATCCTTATGAAGAGAGAACTGGAAAAGCTGGAAAAGAACCTGGGCGGCATCAAAGACATGAAGAGACTGCCGGGAGCTATTTTCATCATCGATTCCAAGAAAGAAGAAATCGCTGTTTCCGAAGCTCACAAGCTCCACATCCCCGTTGTTGCTACCGTTGATACCAACTGCGATCCCGATGTCATTGATTATCCGATTCCTGCCAACGATGACGCTATCCGCGCTGTAAGACTGCTCACCAGCAAGATGGCTGACGCTGTTCTCGAAGGCCGTCAGGGCCAGCAGGAAGAAGCCGCTGCTGCTGAAGAAGCAGGTGAAGCTGCTGAAAACGCAGAAGAAACTGCTGAAGCTCCGGCTGAAGATAAGGAATAATCTTAAACTGTAAGGCAGGGGCTTCCTTAAAGCCCCGGGGCTTCGGCCCAAGAATCAGACAAACACCTTGAATTTTATGATGGAGGTCATAAGATGAAAATCACAGCTAGTATGGTAAAGGATCTGCGTACTAAAACCGGTGCAGGCATGATGGACTGCAAGAAAGCACTGGTTGAAGCTGATGGCGATGTAGAAAAGGCTGTAGACATTCTCCGTGAAAAGGGACTGTCCCAGGCTGCGAAGAAGGCAAGCCGCGTAGCTGCTGAAGGTGCTGTAGTTTCCGCTATCTCCGAAGATGGCAAAACCGGTACCATCGTTGAAGTCAACTGCGAAACCGATTTCGTAGGAAGCAATGATGATTTCAAGGCACTGGCTCACTCCATTGCACAGCAGATTATCGCCGTAAATCCGGCTGATGTGGATGCTCTCCTGGCATCCGACATGAACGGCAAGTCCGTGAAAGACACCGTAACCGAAGCGGTTGCCAAGATCGGCGAAAACATTTCCGTTCGTCGCTTTGTCCGCTATGAAAGCGCTGAAGGCAAAGTGTACAGCTATATCCATGGCGGCGGCAAGATCGGTGTCCTGGTAGAACTGAAAGGCGGAGACGACGAACTGGGCAAGGACATTGCCATGCAGGTTGCTGCTGCTAATCCTTCCTACCTGGACCGCAGCGAAGTTCCCCAGGCTGAAATCGAACACGAAAAAGAAGTTCTTGCTGTGGAAGCAAGAAACGAAGGAAAACCGGAAAAAATCATCGAAAAGATGGTTCTTGGCAGAATCAACAAGTACTACAAGGAAGTATGCCTCGTAGACCAGGAATTCATCAAAGACGGCGATCTGACCATTGCCAAACTTCTGAAATCCAAGAATGCGGAAGTTCTTCGTTTCGCCCGTTACCAGCTTGGTGAAGGCATCGAAAAGAAGCAGGACGACCTGGCAGCAGAAGTTGCAAAACAGCTGAATCAGTAATCCTAACAATTATAAGAGGACACTTTTTAGTGTTCTCTTATTTTGTAAATGGGAGAAAATTACTATATAATAAATAGAGAACTTTTATGTTATTTCT
>OHYU01000812.1_pt1 | contig 14217 bp, 7 predicted proteins | sample 1580331 | NCBI WGS metagenome assembly OHYU01 (sample SAMEA3882519, study PRJEB24775) | human gut metagenome | biome: human-associated habitat; feature: intestine environment; material: feces | place: Netherlands | collected 2009/2010
CGAGAGGTGGTGTTGTCGATTACTTCTGCCACCATCGAGTCGTCGAGTCCGAAATAGAGTTTGTTGCCGATACGGATTTTGCGTGCAGGTTCCACAAGCACGTCCCACAGTTTGTTTTCCTCGTTCAACTCACGAAGCAGAAACACTTCGATTTTTGCGCCAGTCTTTTCCTTGTTGCCTTCGAGTTTGGCAGGGAAAACACGGGTGTTGTTAAACACAAAAAGGTCGTCTTCGTTGAAGTAGTCAAGTACTTCTTTGAACACCTTATGCTCAATTTCACCAGTTTTGCGGTGCAGCACCATCAGGCGTGCTTCGTCGCGGTGAAACGATGGCTCAGTAGCGATGAGCTCTTTAGGCATTTGGGTATCAAATTCTGATAATTTCATAAAAGAGTCGTTTTATTGTGATGTTTGTTTTTTTCTTAATTGTTAGTTTGTGTAGCGTGTTGCTTCTTTGCACGCTTCGCTTTCAGGGCGGCGGCACGCAATTTGTTGTCGGCGCGTTCCTGTTCCAGTCGGCGTGCTTCGGCTTCCTCTGGTGTGACGTAGGTTTCGCCTTCGAGGTATTCGAGCAGCGAGTCCACCGAGTGGCAGTCGGTCACCAAGGTGTCGCCCACGCGGGTGCGACGCAGCGCTGTGAGGTGTCCGCCACTGCCGAGAGCCTCGCCGATGTCGCGTGCCAAGGCGCGAATGTAGGTGCCTTTGCTGCACACCACACGCACTTGCAGGGTGGGCTCGGCTGGAAGTCCGCACGCCAGTACCTCAATTTCGTCGATGACGAGCGTCTTCGGACGGATTTCCACGTCTTTACCTTTGCGTGCCAACTTGTAGGCAGGTTTGCCATCCACTTTGCAAGCGCTGAACTTGGGTGGCACTTGCTCAATGGTGCCCACAAACTTGCTTTGCAGCACCTCGTCGATTTGCTCGCGCGTGATGTGTTGCCACGGATATTGGGCATCAATCTCGGTTTCGAGGTCGAACGATGGGGTGGTAGCACCCAGTCGGATGTCGGCAATGTATTCCTTCACGCCGGCTTGCAGCTGCTCGATTTGCTTGGTCATTCTACCGGTGCACACAATGAGCACGCCAGTGGCAAGGGGGTCGAGAGTGCCAGCGTGGCCCACTTTCACGTTGCCCGATCCAAGCATCTTACGCAAAGTGCCACGCACCTTTTTCACTACGGCAAACGAAGTCCAGCCCAGTGGCTTGTCCACGCAGAACATTTCGCCTTCAATAGGGTTGAGCATATCTGATGTTTAGAGTAGTGAGCAAATAATGGTTACGGCACCGGCTATCGCGCAATAGATGCCAAAATAGATGAGTTTGCCTTTTTTCACGATGTTGATCATCCACTTGCAAGCCATGCAGCCCGACACAAACGCAGCCACGAAACCCACTACAAGGGCAATGGCGCTCACATCGCCGAATGGGTTGTCGCCCTTCGCCATCTTAATCACATCGAGCAGTGCTTCGCCCAAAATGGGAGGAATCACCATCAGAAACGAGAACTGAGCCATCTTTTCTTTCTTGTTGCCCAGCATCAAACCAGTGGCGATGGTAGAGCCCGAACGCGACAGACCTGGCATCACAGCGCAAGCTTGCGCCAAACCGATGATGAGCGCGTCTTTCCAAGAGATGTTTTCTTTCACGCGAGGCTTTGCAAAGTAAGAGAACGTGAGCAACAAGGCGGTGAGCAGAAGCATACAGCCCACAATCAGCAGCCCGGAGCCGAAAATCTCCTCCACTGTGTCTTTGAAAAACACGCCCACGATGCCGATAGGAATCATCGACACCACGATGTTGAGGAAATACTTCGTTTCGTCGTTCATCTTGAATTTAAACAAGCCACGGAAAATCCAGTCGATTTCGCTCCACAGAATCACGAAAGTGCTGAGCACTGTTGCCACATGCACCACGATGGTGAAAGCGAGATTGTCTTCGCCATTGATGCCGAAAAGATACGAACCGATAGCAAGGTGACCGCTACTGCTCACTGGCAGATACTCGGTGAGGCCTTGAATAAGACCTAAAATAAGCGCTTGTAACCAGTCCATGTTTAGTCTTTCTTTTTAAAGATGATTGCGAAAATCAGCAAGGTGAAACCTGCGAGTGCCACCATCGGACCTACTACGGTGCGAGTGGTGTTGAACACATCTTCATTCCATGTGGCGCCAGTGTTGGCACTGCCGGTCATCAGGAAGAATCCCAGCATAATGAGCAGCACGCACACAGCAATCATGATGAAGTTGATTTTGCCCAAAGGCAACACTTCCTTTTTAGCCTGCATGTCGATAACCTTAGTAGCCTCTTCAGCTTGCTTTTTGATTTCTTTAGCCATTTCTTGTATTTATAGTTTATTGTAATAATTTCAAATCATAGTCCGAAAGCCGTGAGCGAAAGCGCATAACACGGCAATAAAACTAAATATTCTACAAAATTACAACATCTGCAACCCCTTGTCAATACTTTTCCCCAAAAATCTGCACTTTCCTCCACCCATTTCCCCCAAAATCTCCACCCCCCCCCCAATAACGCCCCCACGCGCCAAAATCGCCCCATTTTCCCCAAAGATTGTGAGAATTCCTGGGATTTTGCCGAAAAAGATTGTGAGAATATCGGGGATTTTGCCGAAAAAGATTGTGAGGAAATGAAAATTTTCCCTATTTTTGTACCAAAATAGTAATTTTGATACCCAAAGATTATGAGGATATTTAAAAGAAAGTTGTACGAAAAGCTACTTGATTGGAAAAACAATCGGAGTGGTAGAACCGCAGTGCTGATTGAGGGTGCCCGTCGTGTAGGTAAATCGACGCTGGCAAGGCAGTTTGCCCAAAATGAGTATGAATCGTATGTGATGATAGATTTCTCCATTGTGAAAAAAGATATTCTGGAGCTGTTTGATAGCATTGCCGATTTAGACTATTTCTTTTTACAACTGCAATTCCGATTGGGCGTTTCGCTCAAAGAACGTAAATCGTTGATTATTTTTGATGAGGTACAAATGTGCCCTAAAGCACGTCAGGCGATAAAGCATTTAGTGGCTGATGGACGATATGATTATATCGAAACGGGTTCATTGATTTCCATCAGAAAGAATGTGAAAGACATTGTGATTCCGAGCGAAGAGGAGAAGATGATACTGCACCCTCTGGATTATGAGGAATTTAAATGGGCTTTGGGCGACGCCACCACCATTGCGCAAATGAGAATGATTTTTGAAAAACGGCTGTCGATGGGTGATGCTGTCACTCGTAAGTTGATGAGAGATTTCAGACTTTATATGGCTGTTGGTGGTATGCCTCAGGCTGTGTGCGAATATTTAGAAACCAATAATTTGATGGAAGTGGATAGGGTGAAGAGAGGCATTATCCAGCTCTATGAGGACGATTTTTATAGAATTGACCAATCTGGGAGAATTTCAATGCTTTTTGATGCTATTCCTGCTCAATTGAGCAGCAATGCTTCACGATTTCAAGTGGCGAGTGCGCTTGGCGATAATGTGGACTCGGAGAAAACTCTTCAACTTATTTCGGAACTTCGTGAATCGAAGACCATCAATATGGCATATCATGCCAACGACCCTGCTGTGGGAATGCCATTGTCAATAGATTTGAAAAAATATAAAATGTTTGTTGCCGACACAGGGTTGTTTATTACGTTGGCTTTTAAAGATAAGGATTTTACCGAAAATGTCATATATCAGAAGCTGTTGAGCGACAAGTTGGATGCAAACCTCGGTTATGTGTACGAGAATGTGGTGGCGCAAATGTTGACTGCCGCAGGGAATAAATTGTTTTATTACACGTTCCCAACCAGTACGGGAAAACATAACTACGAAGTTGACTTCCTTTTGTCGCGAGGTAACAAGGTGTGCCCTATAGAGGTGAAATCGTCGGGCTATAAGCGCCATGCTTCGCTCGACGCTTTCTGTGAAAAGTTTTCAAGCCGTGTTCTTCAGCGTTATCTTGTTTATACCAAAGATTTGCATAAAGACGAACAAACCCTTATGCTGCCTATTTATCTCACCCAATTCTTGTGACAGCAGATACTGATAGTTGTTTTTCCAAAAGATTGTGAGAATTTCTGGGATTTTGCCGAAAAAGATTGTGAGGAAATGAAAATTTTCCCTTAAAACGAGTTGTGGTTAAAACTGTTGTTCGGCGATAGTATTTCCTTTTGTATCTAATGCTCGCCAATGGGTGATATTTCGAGCTTCTGAAGAAATTGTGATACCACATTTCGTCACCTTACGACCATCGGCCTCGTATGGGATAGTGTAGCCTTTACTATCGATTTGCGCCAAGGCGTTATCTACCGAGTCGTCAACCTTGAGTTCCAGCACATAGATGTCGTTTTTGGTTTTAATCACTACGTCGGCACGCCCCATAATACTTTTAACTTCGGTGTCAACCTTGCTATTGAGCAAAGAGAAAACCACATACATGAGGAGTTTGTAGAATGACTCGCGTTCTTTCCTGCGCATCCACTCCTTTTTGGTGATGATGTCGTAGGGCAGACTTGCAATGTAGGAGCGAAGAATGGTGAGGGCGGTTGCGAGATTTCCTTTGTTTAACGCTCGTGCCATCTCTATGATTGCGGAGTCCTGCTCCAAGTCGTCAGTGTCCATCAGGTAGTTAGTAAGTCCCTTTACCATGCCTTGACGCACCTCGTAGTTTGGAAAACGCAAGGTGTAGGAGTCTAAGTCGGCATCGTAGCTGGCTATAGTGAGATAGCCACTTTGGTATAGCAAGGGGATTGGCGTTCTGGCTCTCTCGCATGGTGCATTGAATGCGTCAAGCGAAAGTTCCACCCCGTCGAAATCGAGAGGGTTATATTCTGGGTAGTGCTTCAGGTGCTCAATCAGTGCTGTCATCGTGCCCGACTCAAACCAGTAATGGCTTGTGGATTTCAGGTTTAATGCGCGAAGCAGGCTGAATGGAGCATAAATATCCTGACTTTTTGCCGAGAAATGATAACCATCATAGTTCCGCTTCAGCAAAGCGTATGCTTCGCTGGTGGAGATGTTTAGGCATTGTGCATATTCTTCCACGCAAGGGCGAAGCACAGTGTCGAGTTCGTGCTGTGTGATGCCACAAATTCCTGAATAGTCATCTTCCATGGAAATCTGAACCAAATTGTTGAGTTCGGAGAAAATGCTTAATTGCGAGAATTTCGTGACGCCTGTAATGAAAGCGAATTTGATGTGCGCACCCTCAATTTTCACAGTCTGATAGAATCCGCGAAGCATATTGCGCAATTCTTTCAACATGTCGTCGTTGTAAAGATTGCGCATCATAGGAGTGTCGTATTCGTCGATGATGACCACCGCTTGCGCCTTTTGGCTCTCATGCACAAAGCGTATGAGCTGACTGAATCGTGCGCCGAGGTCGTCGATGTTCTTTGTGGCACCATACTGTGCTTCATATCTATGGAGCATGGCCGACAGCACATCGCGCATATCCTTAATTGTGGTGCAGTTTCGCATCTCGCTCATGTCGAAGTGCAGCACTGGGTACTTTTTCCACTCCTGCTCCAACTTTGAGATTTTCAATCCATCAAACAGCTCCTTTTGCCCTTGAAAGTATGCTTTCAGGGTGTTGCAAAACAGTGATTTCCCAAAACGACGGGGGCGGGCAAGGAATACGAATTGGTATTTCCTCACATTCACAAGGTCGTAGATGTAGCCAGTTTTGTCAACGTAAATTTTGCCTTGTTCACGAATCAGTTGAAACTGGTCAGTGTCGATGGGATAGATGAATTTGCTCATAAGTCGGCGTTTTGCTGATTATAAATGCAAATATACACTTTTTTCCCAATAAAGCCACCTTGTCCTTGCTGTTTTTCAGCATATTTCCACGTTGACGAGATGGGCAGTATAACCCCAAATCGGTCATTAGGCCGTGAAAGGATTTTTTTAGATTACTTCTTGCGGCCTTTCGGCTTTTATAAGATGCCTTTTGCTCGTTTTTAATTCGTAATAGCTCGCTATCACTCATTAAAAGACAATCAAAATCCATTCTTTTAAAACTCCGAAATACCACAAGCCCTAATGACCGATTTGGGTTTTTTGGAAAAAAACTCGTATCTTTGTATGATATACACTACACTAATTAACGATACTAATCTTTGAGATATGAATTTCAAAAAATATTTCGCAACCATATTTTGCCTGTTAGGCATTTTCACGGCAGGTGCCTACGAGAAAATGTCGGTCGCTACACAGGCGTTCTTAGATAACCGCTCCGCTTTCCCCACCTAGGCAAAACGCTATGCCGCCATCTCGCAAGTGCGAGGGCAGGAAATGGTGGATGTATTCATCACGCTTCACGACTCGCAAAACACCAGTCGCATCACCGCACTCGGTGGCGTGATTGGTGCTCGCTTCACGGGCTTGGTGACGGCACAGGTGCCTGTGGCAAAACTTCAGGCCATCGCCGCCCTCGACGAGGTGGAGCAAGTGTCGATTGCGGAAATGATGGAGAGCAATGTCGATACCACACGCTCCGTCACCTCGGTGAATTATGTGGCGGAAGGACTTCAGCATGGTTTGCCAGCAAATTACGATGGTAAAGGCGTGGTGTTTGGCATCATTGATTCGGGTATCGACTTTAATCACGCCGCTTTTCAGGACTCACTGGGCAACACTCGCATCAAGTGTGTGTATATGCCAGCCGACAACAGTGGCACGAAAGTGACGATTGACGGCACTGTGCTTCCCGGCTCGGAATTTGATTCCACTCGCATTGCCAGCCTCACCACGGATTTGGCATCGAGCGCACACGGCAGCCACACGGCATTTATTGGTGCAGGTTCGCACTGCGGACAATATTCGGGTATGGCTCCTGGTGCCGACATCGTGATGTGTGCCTTGGGTGGCAAGAAAAACGATGTGAATATAGCCAACAGTTTGAAATACATCACCCAATATGCCAAGCGTGTGGGCAAACCATGTGTGATCAGCATCAGTTTGGGCACGAAACAAGGTCCTCACGATGGCACAAGCAAACTTTGCAAAATTTATGAGGAAATGGGAAAGAGTGATGCCGTGATTTGCCTCTCTGCGGGCAATTTGGGCAGCTACCGTCGCTATATTCACCATAAGTTCTCAGGAATGAACACAGCCACCAACCCCAATATTGGTTCGTATGTGACTGGCACGCAGGCTGGATATACAGCCAATTTTGCTATCGACACATGGAGCCGCAGTCGTTCGGCTGTGGGTATCAAATACCTGTTGATTGACCCCGACGACAACTCTATTTTCTACGAAACTGGCATCATGAAGGCTTACACCTATCATTACATTGGTCCGGGTATGGAGTCGAAGCGTGGCTACAACGCATTTTTGTCGCAGTATTTTTCGGGTAAGATTGGCGTGTGGGTGACCACCGAGAGCAATGGGCATATCGAAACCTATAGCGAAGTGAGCCTCAAGCCATTGCGCTCCGATGTGAAAGCCTACAAGATGGCTGTGCAGTTCTATGGTGCCGACGGAGTGGAGTTTGACTCTTGGGTTACTTCAGAAAATGCTTACTCATGGCACCCCCAAGTGGGCGACTATAAATTTGTGAATGGCTCAGATTCGTGCAGCATGAATGATAATGTGACTGGCAAAAACACCATTTCGGTGGGCAATTATGTGGGTCGCAATCGCTACATGTCGCTAAGTGGCAAGGAAATGTATAATTCAATTTATCCCGAAGGATCGATTTATGTTCAGTCGAGTTATGGCATCGCTCCAAATGGCGAGTCATATCCATTTGTGGCTGCTCCGGGCTACTTTGTGGTTAGTGCCTACAATGGCTATAATTATTTGGCAAAGCCTTCTACCAATACCGCCTACAGCAAGGAAAACCCCACCACAGGCAGAACCGACTACTGGGGGTCGATGTCGGGCACATCGATGTCAACTCCCACCGTGGCAGGTATCGTGGCACTGTGGCTGCAAGCCAATCCTCAACTGAAAGTCGACGATGTGAAAGCAATTATCCGAAAGAGCGCGTATGTTGACGACGATGTGCGTAAAGCACCGTTGCAGTTTGGTGCCGGCAAGATAAATGCGCTGGGCGGCTTCCCCGAATTTCAGTATCGCCTTACCGATGTGATAAGCAACTCACGCTTAGATGTGGACCATTATTACAGCATTTGCGACAGTTCGCTCACCTGTGCGCGCGTGTCGGCTGACGGTCGCACCATCTATGCGAAAGACTCCACACGCTATGCTCGCCAAGATGTGATGGGTGAAGGGCAAATCGACTATATCAAATCGCAGCATCTGATGCCCGATTCTGTGGCTTACGACCAAAGCAACTGGGTGTTGATTCACTTGCCACAGCCTTTGGACTCGCTCCAAAAAAACAACTTCGTGGGCAGAAAACTGAAAAATGTGGGCGGTGTGTTGAAAAGCAAGAAAAATCTGGAATTTGAAGCCGACAAGATGCCTGTGGCAGTGATGGACACCCCCACACCACAGGTGCTCAACACATTCATTCCTGCCAATTTCCATGGCTCGCAGACTGTGGATTCGCAGGACTATTTCTTTGTTCGCCCCAAGCCAATGGAGGTTGACACCATTCGTGGCGCATACTGGAATGCTACGAAGTCGCAACTTGAAATGCCCGAAGGCTCCACTCCTGCTTTCCAAGGCAGCGCAAGCGTGGATTTCTCTTACGCGGAAAGTCCAGCCGATGTGCTTGCCGTAAATTCGCACTACGATATTGTGGCGATGACGAAATATGGTGCGGCTGGCGAACTCGTGGTTTGTCCGCTTGAAATATTGAAGGAAAAAGTGAGCGAACACACCATTGCTGAAATTATTGCCACACCATCGTTTAAGTCGGGATATAGTTATGTGGTGAACGACTCGTCGCTTCGTGTGATGTACGTTTCGAGCAATGGCTCCACCCTCTATGTGAAAGACGATGGCGGTTATGCCACTCCCGAAAAGCCCACAACCGAGCAGACCGTTTACCAAAAGGGCGACTACGACCAGAGCAACTGGCTTGCGCTCCATCTGCCTCAGGCACTCGACGATGCGCAAAAAGCACAGTATAAAGGAAAATTCGTGAAATCGTTCCGTGGTGTGCTTGAAAATAAGGTGAATATGTCGTTTAAGTTGATTGATATGCCTCAAATGGCAGAAACCGATACCACGGTGGCACTGAACTCGTTTATCCCAGCCAATCTTCAGGGTTCGCAGATGGTGGATTCGGTCAGCTACTTCTTGATGCGTCCGAAGCCAATGGAAATAGACACCATTCGCAGCGTGATGTGGAATGGCTTCAATAAGACGATAGAAATGCCGTACAACCCCGAAAAATACGGTATGTTGGCATTCAAGGGCGTGGCGAAAGTCGATACTTCGCTCTATGAAACCGACAGCGTGAAACTCAACGACAATTATGTTTACGATATGATTGCACTCACCACGGTGGCTGCCGATAGCTCGCTGGTGGTGTATCCTCTCCAGGCTTGGAATGAGCGAGTGACCCAGTTCACACTTTCACAGGTGGTGAACGACGCTCACTTCAAAGAGGGGATGAACTGCGAATTGGAGGACAGCAGTTTGGTGGTGATGTATGCGGCTGTTGGTGCAAAGCAAATGTATGCGAAAGACTATGGGCAGTATGCCACCCCCGACATTCCAACCGAGCAGCAAACCGATGTGCTCAAAGGCACCTACGACCAGAGCAACTGGGTGGTGCTGAATTTGCCCGAACCGCTCGACAGTGCGCAATGCGCTGCCTACATAGGACATCAGCTCACAGGCGTGAAAGGCGTGATTCGCAGCACCACTAATCCCACATTCGATTGCGAAATCAATCCAGTGGCAGGCGAGAAAGATACCACTGCGATGCTCAACGCGTTTATCCCTGCCAACTTCCATGGCTCGCAGAAGGTGGATTCCACCGATTATTTCTTTGTGCGTCCGAAGCCAATGGAAATCGACACCGTTCGTTGCGCCATGTGGTGCCAGACGAAAAGGGAGTTCATCATGCCTTATTTCGCTGAAGAATACGGTTTCAAGAACTTCAACGGCGGTTTCAAGCCCGATTACTCAAAACTCACCACCACACGACCCATAATCAAAGATGGTGACGTGTGTGAAATGGTGGTTTTGACCGATGTCAATGCCTCAAAATGCTATCCTTTGGAGATTTTGAGCGTGAAGACTACCGAGTTCACGCTTGCGAAGATGCTGAAAAGCCCAACTATTCCATTGGGATATGCTTATCCAATCGCCGACAACACACTCACGGTGATGGGATTCTCCGACGACTATTTCACGATTTACGCAAAAGACGACAACCAATACGCCACCCCCGATGTGCCCGATTCCACTCAAGTGGATTATCAAGAGGGTAATTACGACCAAAGCAACTGGGTGGCTATCTATATGCCCGATGCCATTGATGCGGAAAAGGCTGACGATATTCGTGGCCGCTACATCATCAATATGAATGCAATGCTCATCTCAAAGCAGAGTCCCGAAATGGAGGTTTACGATATATTGACGTTTGGCGAGAAGAATGAGAACGCAAAAATGAACACATTCCTGCCAGCCAACTTCCTCGGCTCGCAGAAGGTGGATTCTGTGAATTATTTCTTGGTGCGTCCGAAACCTATGGAAATCGACACCGTTCGCTGCGCTATGTGGAACAAGGCTGCCGACCGCTTCGAAATGCCATTCGTGGCAGCCGATTTCGGTGTGCCGCAGTTTGAGGGTGCAATGAAACCGGTGTTTATGCTTACCGAAGGCGATAAGAACGATTTGAAGGACGGCTATGTTTACGACTTGCTGGTGCAAACCCGCGTGAACGATAACGAAACTTTCGGCTATGTGAGCAAGGTGCTTGGCGAACAAAAACCATCATATTCGCTGGCTTCGATGCTATCGGTTGACCGAATGAAAGAAAACGCCACATATTCAGTGAAGGCCGACGACCTTACGGTGATGCACATCAGCCCCGATTCGCTCACGATTTACGCCAAAGATGCGGCGAAGGGTGTGAATGCCACAGTGCCTGCTGATGGGCAAACCGACTACTTGGGCAGCGACAAATATGCACAGCACAACTGGGTGGCTATCACGCTTCCTCAACCGCTCGACAGCGCGCAAATGGCAGATTTCCCCGGTCGCCACATTCTGGGCTTCGATGCTGAACTCACGAGCAAGGCAGGGGCAGAACTGAAGGCGGTGGCTGTGCTAGCGGTGGGCGAAAAAGACACCACAGCGTTTGTCAACAGTTATATCGCAGCCAACTTCCACGGCTCGCAAGCGGTGGGCGATAAGAACTACTTCTTCGCCAAGCCAGCGGCAATGGAAATCGATACGGTGCGATGTGTGCAATGGGACGCTTTCTTCAGCACCTTCTCTGCGCCATTGAAAGCCTCGGAGTGGGGAATGCCTCAATTTGATGGAAAATTCAAGGTGGATATGTCGCGCTTGGAGGTTGACACCGTGGAGTTGCAAGATGATTTCGTTTACGATATTGTTACGCTCAACACGGTGGCCACCGATGGTTCGAACAAGGTGTATTTGCTCGAAGTGGTTCGTGAACTGGGCGGAAAGAAACCGCTCGTTGGCGATATGAACAATGATGGGTTGGTAGATGTTACCGACACCTCGATACTTATCAATGGCGTGTTGGACAAATCCTCGGCAAATCTTCGAGTTGACCGTGCCGACATCAATGGCGATGGCGTGATTGATGTTACCGATGTGTCGTTGCTGATTGGAATCGCCCTCGGCATGTAGCGGTGTTTTTTGACCTATGAAAAAACGGCTTGTTTTAACGATAATGGTGCTTGCTTTTTCGGTGGCTGTAATGGCTGCCGAAAAGTATGCCGTATCTACAAAACAGCTGCTTTTGCATCACAATAAGTCGTCGCACATCAGAGCCAAGGCGGAGCAAAATCCGCTGATTGATGCGTTTATCAGCCTTTCCGATGCCGACTGCCAGCCACTGAAGGCTCTGGGTGTGAAAGTGAACGCTCGCTTTGGCGATATGGTCACGGCGCAAGTGCCCTTGTCGATGATTTCGGAAGTGGCGGCACTGCCTATGGTGAGGCAGATTGCTGTGAGTGAGCAGGGCGAGGCGAATACCGATGTCACCATTCCCACCACCGATGTGGCAATCGCCGCCGATGGCACGCACTACGGACTCCCGACCGACTACACAGGCAAGGGGGTGGTGGTTGGCATCATTGATTCGGGGTTTGATTTCAACCACAAAGCGTTTCAAGATGCCGACGGAAATACGCGCATCAAGCGAGTGTATATGCCGGGCAACAGGGCAGGAAAACTGGTGGTGATTGACGGCGACACGCTGCCGGGGTCGGAGTTCACCGCCGCCGATGTGCCACACCTTACCTCAGATTTAACGAATTACAGCCACGGAACGCACTGCTTGGGCATAGCCGCTGGCACAAGGGTGGGGCAGTATGGTGGCATGGCTCCACAGGCCGATATTGTAGTGTGTGCGCTGGGCTATTCCTACTCCACCAATCAGGTGGCAATCGCCAACTGCGCCCGCTACATTCTTGAATATGCGAAAAGCGTGAATCTTCCGTGTGTGATTTCCACCAGTCTCGGTTTTCAGGGCGGACCGCACGACGGCACAAGTGCCTATTGTCAAGCCATCAGCGCCATTGCCGATGAGGGAGCTGTGGTATGCGTGTCGGTGGGTAATTCGGCAGGGTATAACCATGTGCTGAAGGTGGCGCAAGGCACTGCAGAACCAGTTGGGTCCACTTTGCCCAATGCAGTGGATAGCGTGATTGGTGGGGTTGCAATCGACACATGGAGCCATACGGCTGATGCTGTGGGCGTGAAACTTTTGCTGATTGACCCGGCATCGAAAAAGATTGTTTATTCCACCCCTGTCATTCAGACTGACAGGCGTTTGGTGGCTGGTATTGACTTTGAGCATGACACCGACTTCAGTATGCGGCTTAACCAGTTTGCGCAGGGCGAAATCAATATCCTTACATCTGTGGGGCTGAACGGTCATTTCAATATTCGCACCTCTGTGGAATTGAAGAAGCGTGACGGTGGGAAGCATTATTTGCTCGGTGTTCAATTCTATAATCAGAATGGGGCAGGGCACACCAGTTGGCTGTGGGGCAGCACGTTCAGCGCATTCACCACTGCCGATGGTCAGGCGTTTGTGAGTGGCACTCAGAATGGCTGTATCAACGACAATGCCACGGCGCGAGGCTGCATTTCGGTGGGTAACTACATTGCGCGCAATTCGGTGCCGATGCTCTCTGGCGGCACATACACTGCGAAGCAAGCTGTGGTGGGCGATATTTACCAAACATCATCTTTCGGTACCGACGAGGCTGGCACCGTTCACCCTATGATTACGGCACCGGGCCACATGGTGATTTCGGCGCTCAACACCTATAACTCCGACTACTACAACGCTTTGCCACAACGCCTTTCGTTCTCGTCGCCCAACTCCACCACTGGTAAAACCAATTACTGGGGACCGAACACAGGCACTTCGATGTCGGCACCCACGGTGGCTGGCATTGTGGCGCTATGGTTGCAAGCCAATCCTCGGTTGTCGGTTGCCGAAATCAAGCAGATGCTCACCTCCACGGCCATTACCGATAGTTTTGTGGAGCGCAATTCCGAGCGATTTGGTGGCGGAAAGGTCAACGCCCTCGGCGGTTTTCCCGAAGTGAAATTGCCATTGAAGGTGATTCTTTCGTCGGAAAAATATGGTGTGGGAAAAAATTACAATATCACCGACAAGATTTTGCGTGTGCTTCGGGTTTCAACCGATGGGCAGACGCTCTACACTCGCTCCGATGGCGAGTCGTTCAACACCAGTTTACTGAATTGGATGGCGATTGATTTGCCCCGTCCGTTGTCGGAAATGGAGCGAAAGCGATTTGATGGCGCGTGGCTCTATGGCGTGAAGGGCGTATTGACCGATAGGCGAAACCCTCGTATGACGGTAACCGAGCGACCCATGTCGGTGGAACAACTCTCAAAACCAATCGTGCCAACCATCACTCCTGCCAACTATCACGGCACGCAAAACGGCCATTATTTCGTGAAACCAAAGGCAATGGAGGTCGATACGCTGCAATACGCCATGTGGGATGAGGAACACGCCACGATGATGATGCCTCCGTATGCGCCGCTGTTGGGCATTGAGAGGTGGCAAGGTGAGGCAAAAGTGGATTTTTCGCATTTTGAGGGCGA
>OHYU01000813.1_pt1 | contig 14193 bp, 9 predicted proteins | sample 1580331 | NCBI WGS metagenome assembly OHYU01 (sample SAMEA3882519, study PRJEB24775) | human gut metagenome | biome: human-associated habitat; feature: intestine environment; material: feces | place: Netherlands | collected 2009/2010
TGCTTTTCCAATCTTTTCCCCATATTTCGGATAAGGACAGCTCTCATAAGAATCAGTTCCGTAATTGACAACTTCATATCCTTTTTCCACAAGATACTCTACCACCTGCTTTTTCATATCCACTGCAGAATGGTCATTCGCAATCCCTATTTTCATATCTCATCTTCCTCCTTCCCATTTATACTCAATACTTACAAAAAGAACACCGGATGTACGATATGAACATCCGGTGTTTAAATCCTACTTTTTTATTATAGGCAATTAAAAAGTTTCCGTCAATACCCGTCGTTTTCTCTTTTCGCCTGTAATATTTCAAGTACTGTTCTTTCTTTAGTTTTTCTTCTTCAGGCTTGCAAATACAGACTGCAGAACGATGAAGAAGCAGAGGAGTGCGGAAAGTACGATTCGTACCCACCAGCTTGAAAGTGTTCCCTGTGTAGTGATCAGACTTGAAATCGTTCCTTTAATCAGTACACCGAACAGGGTTCCGAATGGAGTTCCGACACCACCACTAAGTAGTGTACCCCCGATAACGGCTGCTGAAATCGCATCCATCTCAAGACCTTTTGCCTGTTCTACGAATCCGGCACAGCTGTTCATACAGAAAAGGAATCCGCCGAGTCCTGCAAGAAAGCCGTCCAGAAGGTATGCAGCCATTTTTGTTCTCTTAACATTCAGTCCCATCATAAGTGCACTCTGTTCATTTCCACCGATCGCATATACAGAACGTCCGAATTTTGTATACTTCATAACTATTATGATTACGATCAGAACGATGATTGCAATGATAACTGTCGGATAAATATATGCCGGGAGGAATTTTCCCCTCTTACTGTAAGAACCAAACGGCATGTAAATTTTGTATTTAGCCCATGCCATGAAAGTTGCATTTTTGATAGAAATCATATCTGTACTGATGATTGATGTCATACCACGTCCAAAGAACATACCTGCCAGTGTTACAATGAATGGCTGGATCTCCAGATAAGATACCAGGAATCCCTGAACCAGACCAAAGAGAAGTCCGATCACCAGTGCCATAAGAAGTGCGGTATAAGCGCTTGCGCCGTGATTTTCCATCTGGTTTGAAGCAACCATACATACAAGTGCTGTAACAGAACCAACTGAGATATCGATTCCAGCTGTGATCATAACGATCGTTTCGCCCATCGCGATAACCAGAAGACCTGCATTGGAAATGAACAGATTCAGGAACATCTGCGGTTTTGCAAAACCTTTGTCGTTAAATACGATCATACCTGCTGCGTACATTACAACAAACAGTAAAATTGTAATCATAAGGAGGAATGTCGTTCCGTTAATTTTCTTTTTTGTTCCGGATACTTTTGCTTTCATTAGTTAGCTCCTCCTTTCACTGCAGCCTTTGATGTTCTTTTTTCTTTCTGCACTGCAATAAATTTCTTGAATACCGGGCTCTGAAGGACAACGATGACTACAACAACGATTGCCTTGTAGACCGGAAGCTGATCGGCTGATACATTCAATCCGTAAAGAACAGTTGTAAGTGCCTGGATTGTATAAGCTCCGATCACAGATCCCATCAGGCTGAACTTACCACCACCAAGGGCATTTCCACCAAGGGCAACTGCAAGGATGGCATCCATTTCAAGGTTCAGACCAATGTTGTTGGCATCTGCTGAGTAGATACGGCTGGAAGCCACAAATCCTGCAACACCTGCAAGTACACCACAGATCAGGTAAGTAAGGAACTTGATCATGGTTGAATTAAGTCCGACCAGTCTGGATGCGGTTCCATTAATACCAACGCTCTCGATATAAAGTCCAAGAGCTGTCTTTTTCAAAATAACATATGCAATGATAACTACGATAATTGCAATTACAACTGGCATCGGAATCGGGAATTTTCCGACATAGCTTCCGAATACCTGATAAGATTTCACACGGATATATGTAATCTGTCCGTCTGTGATCAGCTGGGCGATACCACGTCCTGCTGTGTAAAGGATCAATGTCGCAACCATCGGCTGAATATTCAGCTTTGCAACCAGAAATCCGTTAAATGCACCACAGATTCCTGAAGCAACCAGTGCTGCAAGGAATGCAACGATAATCGGTGCTGACAGAGAGTTTACAGATACTTCCCCACCGGAAAGGATCTGGCAGCATACGGCTGCTGCAACTGCCATAACAGCTCCGACACTGATGTCCTGTCCTCCGGAAGCTGCTGTAACAAGTGTCATACCAACTGACAAAATAACCAGCTCGGATGCACGGTTGATCACATCGACCGGATATCCGTATGGAACTCCATTCTTAAGAGACATGCTTAAGAAGCCCGGAATTGTAATTGTAGCTACGATAATGATTGCAAGCAGACACACCAGTGGCATGAAAAGCCTCATAGAGGTAAGCTTTTTCCATGTTGATTTATTTGTGCTCATTACTCTTCACCTCCTGCGATTGCTTTCATGATACCTTCCTGTGATAATTCATCACCGGAAATTTCTCCAACCTTCTTACCGTCTCGCATAACTGCCATACGTGAACAGGTACGGAGCATTTCTTCTACTTCTGAAGAAATAAATGCAACCGACATTCCCTGATCTGCAAGATCAAGTACCAGTTTCTGGATCTCTGTCTTGGTTCCGATATCAATACCTCTTGTAGGTTCATCCAGGATCAGAATATCCGGTTCTGCAAACATCCATTTTGCAAGAAGGACCTTCTGCTGGTTACCACCACTTAAGTTACCAACATTCTGTTCAACAGTAGGACATTTTGTTTTCAGCTTTTTCCTGTATTCTTCGGCTACTGCATACTCTTTATCTGCATCGATCACCTGTCCATTGCTGATGCCTTTCATATTTGCAAGTGATGTGTTCATTTTGATGGATTTGGAAAGGATCAGTCCGTTTCCTTTTCTGTCCTCCGTCACATATGCCAGATGGTTCTTGATTGCTTCCTGTACCGTATTCAGATGTACTATCTTGCCGTTAATATACAGCTCACCGCTGATATTGGATCCGTAGCTTTTTCCGAATAAGCTCATTGCCAGTTCGGTTCGTCCGGCACCCATCAGTCCGGAGATTCCAACTACTTCACCCTTTTTCACAATGATATTGACATCATCTACCACCTTACGTTCCGAATACAGGGGATGATGGACGGTCCAGTGCTTCACTTCCATCCGGACATCTCCAATCTTCGGCTCTCTCTTTGGGAATCGGTCGGCAATTTCTCTTCCTACCATTCCTTTGATGATCCGGCTCTCGGTAATATCATCTTTTCCTTTCACCAGAGTTTCAATGGTAGATCCGTCACGGATCACTGTGATCTTATCTGCCACATAGGAAATTTCATTTAATTTATGAGAAATGATGATAGATGTCATTCCTTTTTTCTTGAGTTCCAACATCAGATCCAGTAGTGCCTTGGAATCTGTCTCATTCAGAGAAGCGGTAGGCTCATCCAGGATCAACAGCTTTGCATTTTTCGCCAGTGCTTTTGCAATTTCCACCAGTTGCTGCTTACCTACACCAATATCCTTTATCAATGTCTGGGGGCCTTCCTTCAGACCTACGGTCTTTAACAGTTCCGACGCCCTAGCATTGGTTTCATTCCAGTTGATTTTGTACTTATGTCCCCGTTCATTGCCTAGGAACATATTTTCCCCGATTGTCATATAAGGGATCAGTGCAAGCTCCTGATGAATGATGACGATACCTTTTTCCTCACTGTCCTTAATCTTATCAAACTTACAGACCTCACCGTCATAGATGATATCTCCTTCATAAGAACCGTACGGATAAATACCGCTCAGTACATTCATCAATGTGGACTTTCCTGCGCCGTTTTCACCTACAAGGGCATGGATCTCTCCCTCTTCTACCTGCAGGTTTACATTGTCAAGTGCTTTTACACCGGGGAATGTTTTGGTTATATTTTTCATTTCCAATAAGATTTTTGCCAATGGTATCCCTCCCAAGTCTTATTTCCACATTATCTAATCAAACCGTTCTATTTTGCTTTCCCATGAATACAGCAGGCGGGAAGCGCCCGCCTGCCGTAAGGATCCCGCAGGATCCATATTATTTTATAAAATTACTGTAAATCTGCTTCTGTATAGTAACCGGAATCGATGAGCAGTTCTTTGTAGTTGCTTGCATCAGCGAATACGGGCTCACACAGATAAGAAGGAATGACACCGGTACCATTATCATAAGTTGTGGTATCGTTTACGGGTGCCTCGCCGCCCTTCATGACAGCGTCTACCATCTCTACAACCTTGGATGCCAGAGTACGGGTATCCTTGAAGATGGACATGGACTGCTTACCGGAGATCATGTTCTTTACGTTGGGCTTATCACAATCCTGACCGGTAATGATAGGCCATTCGCCGGTGTAGTTTGCTTCCAGGGAATTGGTAACACCCAGTGCAGTAGAGTCGTTGGAGCACAGAACAGCATCCAGCTTTGTTCCGTCTGCATAGTTAGCGGAAATGATAGCATCCATTCTGGACTGTGCGGTCTCGGTAGACCAGTTAGCGGTTGCAACAGTTTCGAAATCGGTCTGTCCGGATTTTACTACCAGCTTGCCTGCATCGATGTAGGGCTGCAGAACATCCATAGCACCGCCGAAGAAGAATCTTGCATTGTTGTCGCCGGGGTCACCGGTTACCAGCTCAATATTGAAAGGTCCTGCTGCATTGTCCAGATCCAGCTGGTCTCTGATGTATTCGCCCTGCTTGGTACCTACCATGTAGTTATCAAAGGTTGCATAATAGGTAACTGCATCGGAGTTCATGATCAGACGGTCATAAGCGATAACAGGAATGTCTTTTTCCTTTGCCTGCTCCAGAACAGTTCCCAGGGAATCACCATCGATAGATGCGATAACTAACATCTGGCATCCGGAGTTGATCATGTTCTCGATCTGGGATACCTGCGTAGGAATGTCGTTGGATGCATACTGCAGATCCACTTCATAGCCTGCTTCCTTCAGCTGGGCTTCCATGTTGGTACCATCCTGGTTCCATCTCTGCAGATCCTTGGTAGGCATTGCTACACCGATCTTACCGCCTTCTGTTGTCGTGGTGCTGGCAGTGTCGGTGCCGGCAGTGTCATCTGTTTTCGCTTCTGCAGATGTTTCTGTTTTGTTTTCTGTTGCCGGTGTGGATGCCTGCTGTCCCCCATTGGATCCACATCCTGCAAGCATCGTAACAGCCATAGCCGTTACCAGAAGTGAGCTTAATAATTTCTTCCTCATAAAAAGTAACCTCCCTTATTTGGTTTGTTTTTGTTGCTAAATAGAGAATATCATAAATCCTATAGCATGATTTTACGACCTTCTGTACTTTTCCGTCCTATTCAGAGGACAAAAATAAGCTGTGCTAGCAATATCTTGTCTGCCGGCACAGCTTTGTCACCAAATTTTTCCTATTGTGTTTTTAGAATCTATCTCTTTTCCCCATTTTCAAAGTAAATCCAATATTATTTGGGCATTTCCGAGGGAATGTTCAGATAAACATCCTCTTTTAAGTGAAATCCGCTTCCGATGATCACATCATTCATATTGTTTTTATCCACACTGATTGGTTCCAGACCAATGTACGGAACTTCATACTTTCCATTCTCTATGGTTACCGTATCTCCTTCCGGCAACGGCTCTCCCTTTGCCAGAAGCACCGCACACTCCGCTGCCTTCTGCGACATTTTTTCCACCGGTTTGTAGACTGTCATGACCTGTGTCCCCTCGACGATGCGCTGGCACGCTTCCAGGTCGGCATCCTGCCCCACTACCATAATATCTCCTGCCAGTCTCTTTTCTTTCAGAGCATGTACCACTTTGCTTGCCAGATCATCATTGCCGCACATAATGGCATCTGCCTCCGATACAACATCCATATGCTCATAGATATATGCCCCGGCAAGTTCCGCTTTCCAGCCATCTGCATGCATAGAATCCAAGATCGTCACCTGATTATCCTCCATGACCTTGCGAAAGCCCTTTTCCACCATGGCAACGTTGCTGTCCACGGCAGAGCCTCCCAGCATCAGCACATTTCCGCCGGCCAGACCGTTTTCCAACAGTGCCTCTCCCATCATGGTGCCTACTCTTTCGTTGTCAAACGAGATATACAGGTCAATATCTGTATTCTGCAGCAGTCTGTCATAAGCAATGATCTTAATGCCGGCATCTTTCGCCCTCTGCACTTCCTCTGTTAATCCTTTGGAGTCAATGCATATCACAACGATCACATCCATTCCTTTGTCGATGAAGTAATTGATCTGCTTTTTCTGCTGCTCCAGATCACCGTTCGCATTCTGGACATTCACTTCCGCTCCCAGTTCCTTTGCCGTTGAAACGAAAATGTCACGATCCCTCTGCCATCTTTCAATGACAAAAGAATCAAAACTCATGCCGATCTGAATCTTATCATTTTCCGCGACCTCTCCCTGATTTTTTCCGGTCTCCAGATTTCCGCAGGCACACAGCAATAACATCATCACCAGAAGCCACGCAACACATATCCATCTCTTTTTCTTATACATTGCCCTGTTCCTGTCCCTTTCCACGGTTTTCCTTGTACTCTGTCGGTGTCACGCCCACGTTCTTCTTAAAACTGCGGCTAAAATAATTCGGATCCGAATATCCGGTTCTGGCACAGATTTCTTTCATGGAGCACTCTGTCGTCTGCAGCAGTTCTTTTGCCTTGTCCATCCTTAAATTGGTCAGGTACTCGATAAAGTTTTCCCCGGTAGTTTCTTTGAATAGTTTACTGAAATAATACGGGCTGATATTTACCTCTCTGGATACATCATCCAGGGAAATGTCTTTGTGATAGTTATTCTTAATATAATTTTTCGCCGTCTCGATAATGCTGCCCGACTTTTCTTCCCTTTTATTCAGAACGTTCCGGCAGGCTTCCTTCACTTTTTCCAGGAACCATGTTTTCATGGCCGCCGGTTCCGCTATTTCCATCACCTGCGGCAGATACTCCGCACGGGAATTCAGCTGATAGATCATACCACCTTTTTCATAGGCAATGTGCTCTGACCACAGGGCAAATTCCAGCACCTTAAGCCTCATATTCATCAGATCGGAACCACTATCCACCATCCAGTCAAAAAATGCCGATGCCGATGCGGAAGCATTGTCAATGTCGCCATCCTCGACTTCCGCAAAAAGTTTTTTCTCCAACTTCACCGGATAATTTCCACCATATTCGCATTTGATCGGCAGGTCATCCACATGTGCCACACTGCCGGTGGTCGCCACCAGTGCATTCAGCGCCTCCGTATAAGATTCCGAAGCCATCAGAAAATCTTTCGGTTCTCCGATGCCGATGCGGAAGCTGATATCCGTTCTCTTGCGCAGATATCTGGTGAGTTCTCTGGCTTTTTCAATGAGTTCGATACGCTCATTATAGTCCATCACATCTTTCTCATAAGGTACCAGCACTGCCAGTTTGTTTGCCATGACGGTACCCACAATACAGTCAAAATTTTCTTTCAGACAGTCCCTGACCTCCTGATAATGCCTCTGCATTCTGACACTGCTTCCCACCGCATTCGTCATGTGGTTTCCCTGCTGCTCATCCCCGCATACCACAGCGATCATGTAGGCATATTGCAGCGTGATCCCTAAAATTGACCGGTAATTCTCAATATCCTCGCGAAAATGCTCCTGTAATAAGATATTGTGGATCAGACCGCTTTCAATAATCGGTACGACCGTCTCCAGTTTTTCCTTGATCAACAACTCATTTTTGCGTTTCAGGCGCTCTGCATCGATTCGCTCCATTGCCTTCTGCAATGCTGCAATGATCCGGGTCTTCTCCATCGGCTTGGTAATGTACTCCATGACTCCCAGTTTGATAGCTTCTTTCGCATAATCAAATTTGTCATAAGCTGACATTACGATAAACACTGTATGATTATTGCTTCTCCGGATCTCTTTCATAGCATCGATGCCGTTGATTCCCGGCATCTGGATATCCATGACCGCAACGTCCGGACGGAAGCTCTCTGCCAGTTCAATCACACTTCTGCCGGTCTTGGCATACTGCACCTCACAGGTATCCTTGAATTCTTTTTCGATGATGAATTTCAGGGAATCGATCACGATTCCTTCGTCATCCGCCAGCATGATCTTATACATCCGTCTTTTCCCTCTCTTTTATCGGAAGATACAGGATTACTTCCGTTCCTTGATCTTTCCCGTCACTTAAAATCGTCATTACATCTTCGTTTTGCGTGAAAAGTTTTAATCTTGCGATAACGTTCCCCATCGCAATACCATTGGAACCGCCGCCTGACTGCTCTTCGTGATAATTGCCGCCAAGTACTTTTTCTATCGTATCCGGATCCATTCCGATGCCGTTATCCCGGATACTGATCCCCAGCGTATCTCCATCCACATGGTATACCTTCAGCCGGATCTTTCCCTCTCCGTTCATCTCTCTGATGCCGTGATTTACGGAATTTTCCACGATCGGCTGTAAGATCATGCTTGGCATGCAGCTGTCCAGCAGATCCTCCTCAATTTCTTTTCCATAATGGATATCCCCGGAAAAGCGGACATTCAGAATATAAATGTAATGATCCACCAGTTCCAGCTCTTCTCTGACCGTCACGATATCATTACTCTTTTTTACATTATAGCGGAAAAATTCCGCCACATTCTGTACATATTCATAGGTCCGGTCGGCGCCTTCCATCATGGCCAGCTGTGCTCCCGCATTTAACGTATTGAATAAGAAGTGGGGATTGATCTGCGCCTGCAGATACTTTAGCTGTGCATCCTTTAAGTGTGCCTCCATCAAAAGCTCTTTTTCCATTAATGAACGCCGGATTTCCATGCTCTCGCGCAGGCTTTCCAGATACTGTCTGATACTGATAAGCATCTGGTTAAATGCTCCCGTTACCACGCCGATCTCATCCTCCGACTGTACTTGTAACAGTTCGGTATCAAAGTTTCCGCCCGCTACTTCGTCAGCGGTTACCGCCAGATCCTTTAACGGACTGATGATCTCCCCGGTAAGCTTTACTACTATAGATACGCTGACCACAATGACGATGGATAATGCAATCACACTGACCATTTCGAAATTACGGAAAGCAGCCGACAGACGGCTGTAGTTCTCGGAGTTGCTGCGGAACTGTTCGTTGTTCAGACTGTAAATATAGGTATTGATATATTCATACATCTGTGTCGCGTTCTCGTACCGGACGCGGTATTTCTCTACATTTCTCCCACGCTTTGCCTCAATCGTCTGACTTACGAGATCCAGGTATTCTTCCGACATATGCCGGATACTGCGTTCCATTCTCTGAAAGGTGGCTCCCGTCACCCCATCGCTCATATCCTGCACCAGTTGGGAATATGTCTGTTCATTCCGGTAAAATTCCTCCAGGGAATCACTGGTCTTGGAATTCAGATAATCCGTCATACTGTCCTGCACCGCCATCAGTGCATCAGATACTTCGTTCAGCCGCAGATTCCCCTGATAGACCTTATCGATCTCCGAAGACATGCTGTTGATTCCCAGAAGCAATATCACCGTCACTGCAAATACTACCAGATTCGCCAATACAAAAATGCTGCTCATCTTCGCCTGAAGAGACAGCTGCCGAAATTTCTTTGTCATACCCCGCCTCACTCTGCCTCTTCCTGTTTGCCTAAATACTCTTCCACGTTGCTCTGATCGATCACGGTAACATCTGCCGTAAAATACTGGCTCGTATAACCGTAATTGTAATATTCCTGCAAAGCATCCACGCAGAAAGCTCCCATCTGCTCCGTGTCTATCGAGATCGTTGCATTGACTACATTTCGCTCGATTGCTTTGAGTATCGTATCGGTATCATAATACCCTAAAATTGCGACCTCGCCCACGCAGTTGTAATCTACCACTGCCTGGTAGACACAGGTGGTGCTCAATTCGTTCAGGCAGATAATGATATCCGGCAGCTTTTCATTCATAAAAATATCCCGGATGGATTCCTCCACGGAAAAAGTATTCGTATCGTCCACGGTAATTAAGGAAAGTTCTATTTCCGGTCCCCAGATTTTCTCTTGTTCCAGTGCGTCCTGAATCCCGGAGCAGACAATATTTTGTGCCGAGTTCAGTGCATGGGCATTCACCAGTACCGCTACCGTCATGGGCGCGGTACTCTCACTGACAGAAGCCAGCTTCAATACCTGTCGTCCGTATTCCCTGCCCAGATTATAGCTTCCTACACCGACAAAGCTGCAGCGTGCACTGTGCGTATTGTCACCATACAGTGTCACCACAGGGATGCCCCGTTCTACTGCTTCGTCGATCATCTGTGACATCTCGTCGCTTTCATCCGATTCTACAAAAATACCGTCTACACCGGAGGACATGGCGATCCGCATAAGCTCTGCCCTCGTATACTCCTGGGACAGATGCTCGCCCAGCAGATCCACATATACATTCTCTTCCTGTCCGCGTTCAAAAGCTCCGCGGTATACGGACTGCCAGAAATCCGATTTGCGGTCTTCTGTGATCATCACATAATACCGGTCATATATTTCTCTGTCTGTTACTTTATGAAATCCCCGCACATAGGAACGAAAGATTACTGTGCATATCGAAATGACTATGATAGCAAAAGCCATAAACCCAATGACGATCCATTGTCCCTTATTACGGCCTGCCCTGTCAGTAGTACGGCTCATGTTTCTCCTCTCTCTCGCAGAAATCCGATTGCAGACTCCGCCCAATATAGATAACCATACCATAATAACGTGGCTTTTTCCATAAGACCACAAAAAAGTCCTCTTGTTTTGACAAAAATGCACTAAAAAATGCTACCTGCCATAGTTATCCCCATTTCCACGCATGCAAATATTGATGATTTGTCCACAAAAAATACGGAAAGGAAACTATCCCTTCCGTATTCTTACAATGTGCCTTACGCTGCGTGGCACACTTTACAGTCTTCCGTATAATTTTGCCATCTTATAAATCTTTTTCGCAAGCTTAGGATCCAAAGCTTCTTTATCCATGCGCCATTTCCAGTTGCAGCCCAGTGTGGACGGTATATTGATCCTAGCACTGCTGTCCAGTTCCAGATAATCCTGCATGGGGATAACCGCTGTATCCGCGCAGCTGGACAATGCCGCCCGGACGATCTCAAAGCAGAGCTTTTTATCATTCTTATGTCCCAGATACTTCTTCGCGAACTTCTTATCCTTCTCCGGCATGTTCTGCAGAAATCCTACCGTAGTATCGTTGTCATGGGTTCCTGTATAGACCACACAGTTTTTATCATAGTTGTGAGGCAGATATTCACTGTCATTTCCCGCATCAAAAGCAAACTGCAGGATCTTCATTCCCGGGTAACCTGTCTTCTTCACCAGACGGATCACGCTGGGGGTCAGGAATCCGAGCTCTTCCGCGATGACCTTCTTTTTGCCCAGTTTCTTCTTCATCACAGCAAACAATTCATAGCCCGGTCCCTTCTCCCAGTGACCGTTCTGTGCCGTAGGATCTCCGTAAGGCACGAACCAGTACTCGTCGAATCCCCGGAAATGGTCGATACGGAGCACATCGTATAACTGATAGCAATATGCAATACGCTGCATCCACCATTCATAACCGGTCTTCTTATGATATTTCCAATCATAGAGCGGATTGCCCCACAACTGTCCGGTCTCCGAGAAGCAGTCCGGCGGGCAGCCTGCCACACCGATGGGACGACCTTCCCTGTCTAACTGGAACAGCTTCGGATTCGCCCAGGTATCGGCACTGTCAAAAGCTACATAGATAGGAATATCTCCTACGATCTCTATGCCCTTTTTATTCGCATAAGTCTTCAGTTCTTTCCACTGTTTTGCAAACAGGTACTGTTGGAAGCAGTAAAATGCGATCTCATCCGAGAGCTTTTTGCGGTACTTGCGAAGCGCTGCCGCTTTTCTGAGACGGATATCCTCGTCCCATTCCATAAAGCAGACGCCGCCGAATGCATTTTTTACTGCCATATACAGGGCATAATCATCCAGCCAATAGGCATTGTCCGTGATGAACTTCTGATATTCCGGTGCATCCATAAGTCCCTGTTTTTTCGCATTCTCAAATGCGATCTTCAGGACTTTGAACCGGGACAGATAGATCTTCTCATAGTCCACGTAATGTTCATTGTCTCCGAAGTCATAACCGTCACAGATCTCCTTCGTCAAAAGCCCTTCTTCGATCAGAATCTCCAGATCGATATAGTAAGGGTTCCCCGCAAAAGTGGAAAACGACTGATAAGGAGAGTCTCCGTATCCGGTAGGTCCGAGCTGCAGGATCTGCCACAACCTGTTGCCGGACTTCTCCAGAAAATCCACAAAACGATAGCTTTCCCTGCCAAAGGTTCCGATCCCATATGCGGAAGGGATACTGGATACCGGCAGTAAAATTCCCTGTTTTCTTACGTTTTCTTTCATTGCTTTTGTATTCCTTTGATTTGATTAAAAAAATAACTATCCAGTACTTTGCCGTCGCTCTGAATAGTTACTAAAAAATGGAAGCAAGGGGGCTCGAACCCCTGACCTTTCGCGTGTGAGGCGAACGCTCATCCCGGCTGAGCTATGCTTCCGGGTACTGCAGCAATCTTCTGCCATCCTTATTATAGCACCGGCATTCGGAATTGCAAGTACTAACAAATGCGGTTAGTGGGATTTGAACCCACACGGGTAACCACTGGCACCTAAAACCAGCGCGTCTGCCAATTCCGCCATAACCGCTTACGTGTCCTCAAAAGAACACGCCTAATTATACTCTGCCACCCTTAAACTTGTCAAGCATCCTGCACGACTGGCTCTCCAATATGACAGATGACTTTACGGTAGATTCTTACCAAGAAATACGATGTTAACAGCACACTGGCTAACTCCGCAATGGGAAATGCCCACCAGATCAACGTCACTTCGCCACTCAGGGACAACAGTTTTGCCACCGGGAGCAGCACACACATCTGTCTGGCCACAGATACGATCATACTGTAGACACCGTTCCCCAATGCCTGGAATACACTTCCCGCCACAATACAGAACCCGGCGAACACAAAACTCAGCGAAATGGTCTCCAGGGCAGGCGCTCCGATAGCGATCAGACTCTCCTCCGCATCAAACATGCGCATAAGCTGTGCCGGGAAAATATGCATCGCAAGTAATCCCGCGAACATAATACCCACGCCATATGCCACACTGTGCTTGATCGTCTTAATTACACGGTCTTTATGACCGGCACCGTAATTATAGGCAATGATAGGCACCATTCCGTTATTCAGGCCAAATACCGGCATAAATACAAAACTCTGAAGTTTAAAATAAATACCAAATACCGTCTGCGCGGAACCGAATGCCGCCAGGATGAGATTCATACCGTAAGTCATCAGAGAACCGATGGCCTGTACAACTATGGAAGGCGCTCCCACCTTATAGATCTGTACAATCAGATGTCCGTTCGGTCGAAATCCTTTCATGGAAATATTCAGTTCCCGATTACATTTCAGATTAAATACCAGAGCAAGAATTGCAGCTATGATCTGCCCGATAACGGTAGCCACCGCCGCACCGGCGATTCCCATCCGGGGCATTCCGAAATAGCCGAAGATCAGGATCGGATCCAGAATAATATTAATTACCGCCCCGGTTCCCTGCGTGATCATGGTATAGAAAGTCTTACCGGTAGCCTGTAACAATCTCTCAAAGGTCGTCTGGAGAAAAATACCCATTCCCGCCACACAACAGATCGTCAGATACGTCACTCCGTACTCTCGTACTTCTAAGACTTCCGTCTGGCTGGCAAAAAAGGGGCGGCTCACCAGCAGACCGATCACCGCAAAAGCCACGTAGCTTGCAATCGCAAGAAAAATACCGTTTTGGGCAATGATATCAGCTTTCTCAAAATTCTTCTCTCCAAGAGTCTTGGACAGAAACGCATTGATACCCACTGCCGTTCCCACTGCTACGGCGATCATCAGGCTCTGGATCGGGAATGCCAGGGATACCGCACGAAGTGCGTATTCATTGATTCTGGAGACAAAGATGCTGTCCACGATATTGTACAGTGCCTGCACCAGCATGGAGATCATCATAGGCAGGGACATAGAGATCAGTAATTTGTCAATGGGCATGACACCCATTTTGTTTTCTTTGGTCTGCATAAAAGTGCTCCTTTCGCATAAAAAAAAGCCC
>OHYU01000822.1_pt1 | contig 14023 bp, 10 predicted proteins | sample 1580331 | NCBI WGS metagenome assembly OHYU01 (sample SAMEA3882519, study PRJEB24775) | human gut metagenome | biome: human-associated habitat; feature: intestine environment; material: feces | place: Netherlands | collected 2009/2010
CTGTTGTCTGACAGAGGATATGCAGGCACCGGAGAAAACAGAAGAATCTGCTCAGACAACAGATGCTGATCATACAGAAACAGAAGAAAAGCCGGGATCACAGGCATAAAACAGATCATAAGAAAACCGGGAGAAATCCCGGTTTTCTTATTACTGTAATAGTAAAACAGGAGAATAAAGTATGTTCATAATCGAGGAAGAATTAAAGAAGCTTCCGGCAAAACCGGGAGTTTATATCATGCATGGCGAGAAAGACGAGATCATCTATGTGGGAAAAGCCATAAGCCTTAAGAATCGTGTGCGCCAGTATTTCCAGAGCAGTCGTAATAAAGGTGCCAAGATTGAACGGATGGTTACACATATTACTAGATTTGAGTACATTATTACGGATTCGGAGCTGGAAGCCCTTGTGCTGGAGTGTAATCTTATCAAGGAACATCGTCCGAAATATAATACCATGCTCAAAGATGACAAGAGCTATCCGTTTATTAAGGTGACAGTTCATGAGCCATACCCGAGAGTGCTTTTTGCTAGGAGAATGAAAAAGGACAAGGCAAGATATTTTGGCCCCTATACAAGCGGCGGAGCAGTAAAGGATGTGATCGAACTGGTGCGGAAGCTGTATCAGGTACGCTCCTGCAACCGTAGTCTTCCGAGAGATACCGGAAAGGACCGGCCCTGTCTGTACTATCATATGAAGCAGTGTAAGGCACCCTGCCAGGGATATGTCAGCCAGGAAGAATACCGGAAGAATATCAATAAGGTGATCAAATTTCTGAATGGAGATTTTCAGGACGCCATTAGTGAGCTGATGGAAAAAATGCAGAAAGCTTCGGAGGAAATGCGCTACGAAGATGCTATGGAATACCGGGACCTGATCAGCAGTATCCGGAAGATCGGGGAACGGCAGAAGATCACCGGCTACGGGCAGGAGGACAGGGACATCATTGCAGTAGCCATGGATGACAGTGAAGACCTCAGGGATCAGGATGCGGTTGTCCAGGTGTTTTTTATCCGGGATGGCAGGCTGATCGGCAGAGATCATTTTTATCTCCGTGTGGCAAAAGGTGATACAAAGGCGCAGGTCCTTTCCAGCTTTCTGAAACAGTTTTATGCGGGAACGCCATTTATCCCATCTGAGATCATGCTGCAGAGAGAGATCGAAGATGCAGATATTATAGAGGAGTGGCTGTCAGGAAGAAGAAAGCAGAAGGTACACATCCGGGTCCCGAAGAAGGGAACCAAGGAAAAGTTGGTAGAACTTGCCCTGGAAAATGCCCGTATGGTACTTGCCAAGGACAGAGAACGGATCAGGCGGGAGGAAGGACGAACCATCGGAGCTGTTCACGAGGTGGAAGAATGGCTGGGACTGAAAAACGTGGTGCGCATGGAAGCTTACGATATTTCCAATATCAGTGGCTTTGAGTCTGTGGGATCCATGGTAGTTTATGAAAAAGGACGTCCCAAACGCAGTGATTACCGTAAGTTCAAGATCAAATGGGTACAGGGACCCAACGATTATGCCAGCATGGAAGAGGTTCTGACCCGAAGGTTCACTCATGAGAGTAACGGAGAATTTGACAGCTTTGCAAGGCTTCCGGATCTGATCCTGATGGATGGTGGAAGAGGGCAGGTAAATATCGCTCTGAAGGTGCTGAATGAGCTTGGGATAAGCATCCCGGTCTGCGGTATGGTCAAGGATGATCATCATCGGACGAGAGGCCTGTATTTCAACAATGTGGAGATCCCCATTGACACATCCGGCGAAGGCTTCCGCCTGATCACCAGAATCCAGGACGAGGCGCATCGCTTTGCCATTGAATACCACAGGTCTCTGCGCAGTAAGACCCAGGTGAGATCCGTACTGGATGATATCCCGGGAGTGGGGCCCGCCAGACGAAAAGCCCTGATGCGGCACTTCAAGTCCTTAGAGGAGATCCGGCAGGCAACGGTGGAAGACCTGATGGAAATTCCCGAAATGAATGAACGCACAGCGCAGGAGATTGTAGCCTTTTTCGCTTCACAGAAGCGACCGCCTGTGGTACAATCATAAGTAATATGGTAACTTCAAAAGTTACAGCACGATAATGAGGCGGGGAACCTTCGAGAAAAAATGCAGGGGTGGGTTTTTCGCAGAAAGGTATGGAAATTAGTATGGCAAGTGTAAGTTTGACCCGTGTTATCGAAAAAATGAAACTGGAAAATCTCACACCGGAGATCGATGTGAAACATGTGAAGATCACGCAACCGGATATCAACCGTCCGGCACTGCAGTTAGCCGGATATTTTGAACATTTTGATGCCACCAGACTGCAGATTATCGGATTTGTGGAATATACTTATATGGAGGGGCTGACAGATGAGACCCGCAGGGAGGCGTATGAGAAGCTGATGGCTTATGATATTCCCTGTATCGTATTCAGCCGTGATCTGAAGCCGGATCCTATATTCCTGGAAACTGCGATCAGACATGAAGTTCCTGTATTATCTACCAAGAAATCCACTTCCGATTTTATGTCAGAGATCATCCGCTGGTTAAATGTGAAGCTGGCTCCCTGCATCTCCGTACACGGCGTATTGGTGGATGTCTACGGCGAGGGCGTCCTGATCACCGGAGAGAGCGGCATCGGTAAGTCCGAGGCGGCCCTGGAGCTGATCAGAAGAGGACATCGTCTGGTAACCGATGATGTGGTAGAACTGCGTAAAGTCAGTGATGATACGCTGGTAGGTTCTGCCCCTGATATCACGAAGCATTTCATAGAACTGCGCGGAATCGGAATCGTGGATGTCAAGGCGCTGTTCGGTGCATTGTCTGTAAAAGATACACAGACCATTGATCTGGTCATCCGCCTGGAAGACTGGGATAAGGACAAAGAGTACGACAGACTGGGACTGGAAGAAAACTATACCGAATATCTGGGGAATAAGGTAGTATGTCACAACATCCCGATCCGTCCCGGACGGAATCTGGCGGTGATCTGCGAGACTGCAGCTATCAATCATCGTCAGAAAAAAATGGGATACAATGCAGCAAAGGAATTGTACACTCGTGTACAGAACTCTTTAGCAAAAAGACGTGAGGAGGACGAAGATGATGAGTAAGTATGCATTTGGAGTAGATGTGGGAGGAACCACAGTGAAATTAGGACTGTTCAATGACGAAGGACAGGTGCTGGACAAGTGGGAGATCCCTACGGTCAAGGATAACGGTGGAGAGAAAGTTCTGCCGGATATCGCAGCATCCATCAAAAACAAAATGCAGGAAAAGAACATCACCGCAGCAGACCTGGTAGGCGTGGGAATCGGCGCTCCCGGTGCGGTAAATGCCGATGGCTTCATGGTCAACGGTGCTGTAAATATCGGCTGGGGATCTTTTGATCTTGCTGAAACGTTGAAAAAAGAACTGGATCTGGACGTTACCGTGAAGGCGGGCAACGATGCCAATGTGGCAGCCCTGGGCGAAATGTGGCAGGGCGGCGGTAAAGGCTATTCCAACCTGGTAGCCGTTACCTTAGGAACCGGTGTCGGCGGAGGTATCATTATTGATGGCAGGATCCTGACCGGCACCAACGGTGCAGGCGGCGAGATCGGACATATTCACATTGAAGATAATGAGACAGAGGTCTGCGGCTGCAAGAACAAGGGCTGTCTGGAGCAGTATGCATCCGCTACCGGAATTACCCGCCTGGCGAACAGACGCCTGGCAAAAGACGATGCACCCAGCATTCTGCGTGGCGGTGAGATCTCTGCCAAGACGGTATTCGATGCAGTTAAGGCAGGGGACAAAATAGCAATTGAGATCGCAGAACAGTTCGGAGAATATCTTGGCAAGGGACTTGCCGCAGTAGCCAGTGTAGTTGATCCCCAGATTTTTGTCATTGGCGGTGGTGTGTCCAAGGCCGGAGATATTTTATTCAAATACATAGAGCCTTCTTATAAGAGATGTGCTTTCGGACCCTGCAAGCAGGCAAAATTCGCCCTGGCGGAGCTTGGAAATGATGCCGGAATCTACGGCGCTGCAGCACTGGTATTAAAGTAGGCCTGTTTGGAATAACTATAATAAAAAAGAAAGAGCGGCCTGATATACATGATAAGTGCAGCAGTGATAGAAGCATTAAAGGAAATCGTACCGGCAGAGAGGATTCTGTTTCAGGAACCCATGAAATTGCATACTACCTTCCGCATCGGCGGACCGGCGGATTACCTGATCTATCTGGAAAATGAAGATCAGCTCTGCAGGATACAGAAGTATCTGCGCCTGGTGGATGTGCCATACACGGTCATCGGTAACGGAAGTAATCTGCTGGTCAGCGATGACGGATACCGCGGAATTGTACTGGTAATCGGAAAATATATGAGTGAGATCACGGTGAAGGATTGTTATCTGGAGGCAGAGGCAGGAGCGCTGATGAGCCAGGTGGCCAAAACTGCAAAGGAGCATGGTCTCACCGGATTGGAGTTCGCAGCGGGAATTCCCGGAACCGTCGGTGGCGGTGCGGTGATGAACGCAGGCGCCTACGGAGGAGAGATGAGCCAGGTGGTGAGCACGGTAACCGTGGTGAACCGCAATGGGGAGATCATGGAACTGGATAATGGTACTATGGAATTCGGCTATCGGACCAGTGTGATCCAGAACCAGCCTTTTGTGGTGACGAAGGTGACTTTCCGCCTGGAACAGGGAGATCCGGAACAGATCGCAGAGAAAATGGCTGATCTGGCGAAAAGGCGCCGGGAAAAACAACCGTTGGAGTATCCCAGCGCAGGCAGCACATTTAAGCGCCCCGCGGGACATTTTGCGGGACAACTGATTATGGAGTCCGGACTTCGCGGATATTCCGTAGGGGGAGCCAAAGTGTCGGAGAAGCATTGCGGATTTATTATTAACACAGGAAATGCAACCGCAGAAGATGTAAAAGACGTGATTTGGGAAGTTCAGAGAAGAGTAAAAGAGCGTTTTCAGGTAGACCTGGAACCCGAGATCAAATTCCTGTAAGACAGGTGAGAGGTGCATATGAGATTTGTAGTAGTAACAGGCATGAGCGGAGGGGGAAAAAGAACTGCATTAAAGCTTTTGGAGGATGCCGGCTTTTATTGCGTGGATAATCTGCCGGTGTCATTGGTGGAAAAGTTCGTGGAACTGATTGCCATGCCCGGAAGTGAGATCAGTAAGGTCGCACTGGGACTGGATGTCCGTGCGGACCAGAATTTTACGGACGCCACCCGCATTTTGGAACAATTAAAGGAAAAAGGCTACAAATTTGAGATATTGTTTATGGACTCCGATGACTCAGCTCTGATAAAACGGTATAAGGAAACCAGACGTGTACATCCTCTTGCTGCGGATGGCAGAGTAGAGGACGGCATTCACAAAGAACGTAAGATTCTGGAGACGATCCGCAAAAATTCCGATTATGTAATAGATACTTCGAATCTTCTGGTAAGAGAACTGAAAGAGGAGCTGGATCGAATTTTCGTACAGAATGAAGAGTACAACAGTCTCATGGTAACAGTCATGTCCTTCGGATTCAAGCACGGAATTCCTGCGGACGCTGATCTGGTATTTGATGTGAGATTTTTGCCCAACCCTTATTATATAGAAGAATTGAAGCCGCAGACCGGCAATGATAAGGGAGTACAGGACTATGTAATGAGTTTTCCTGAGACCGGAATTTTCCTGGACAAGCTGACCGATATGATTCAATTCCTGATCCCGAATTATATCAAAGAGGGAAAATATCGGCTGGTGATCGCCATCGGATGTACCGGAGGCAAACATCGGAGTGTTACTCTGGCAAACAAGTTATATGAACGTTTGAAGGCAGAAGGTCATTACGGTATCAAACTGTATCACCGTGATGTACCCAGAGAAGGAATCTGACATGTCATTTTCGAGTGAGGTAAAGGAAGAACTGGCGAAGAGAATCAGCCCGGCAAGGCATTGCCAGATTGCAGAGCTGGCTGCGATCATGCATTTTAGCGGTCAATATGGACGTTCTGCAGAGGGCGATTTTATGATCGGTTTCCAGACGGAAAATGAGGCGGTCGTCAGAAAAGGCTTTACATTATTGAAAAAAACATATAATATAGATACTGATGTTAAAATCAGCGAGGAACAGATGCGGAATGTGATCGACAAGATCGGTGATCTGTCGGAACCTGTGAGTCCCCTGCTGATTAAAAATTCCTGCTGTCAAAGAGCATTTTTAAGAGGAGCTTTTCTCTGCATTGGTTCTATGAGCGACCCGCAGAAGAGTTATCACCTGGAATTTGTATGCACCGATGAGGATAAAGCGAGACAACTACAGAGTGTGATACAGGGATTTGATATAGAAGCCAAGATCGTGCTTCGGAAGAAGTATTACGTTGTCTATCTGAAGGAAGGATCCGGCATTGTGGACCTTCTGAATGTATGTGAGGCACCTGTTGCCTTAATGAAGCTGGAGAATATGAGAATTGTAAAGGAAATGCGCAATTCCGTAAATCGAAGAGTGAACTGTGAGACCGCCAACATTACCAAAACGGTAAATGCGGCGACCAGACAGATAGAGGATATTGAATATATCCGGGACCACTACGGACTGGAGAATCTGCCGGAGACATTGCGTCAGATGGCGGAAGTCAGACTGGAGAATCCGGATGCTCCACTGAAGGAGCTGGGGGAATATCTGGATCCCCCGGTAGGAAAATCCGGTGTAAACCACAGGTTACGTAAGCTCAGCGAGTTAGCAGATAGAATCAGGACGTAAAAGAGGAGGAAAATTATGACAAAAAGGAGCATTAAGGTCAGACTGGAAGATGGTCTGGACGCAAGACCGGTGGCACTGTTAGTACAGGAAGCCAGCAAGTACGAAAGCAACATTTACATTGAAGTAGATGATAAGCGGATCAATGCCAAGAGCATTATGGGCATGATGAGCCTGGGACTTTGCGCAGGCGAAGAGCTTACAGTAGCTGCAGAGGGTGCAGATGAGCAGACCGCTGTGGACAATATTGAGAAGTTTTTAAGCGGTCGGGTTGCTTAAAAACATAGTATGACGAGGAGCGGGGCTGATAGAGAATTCTGTTAGTCCCGTTTTGCATATTTTGAGGATAGTATTTATGAAGAAGATGTTATTTATCTATAATCCGAAAGCCGGAAAGGCACAGATCCGCAACAAGCTTGCGGATATTCTGGATGTGTTTACCAAGGGTGATTATGAGATTACCGTTTATCCCACGCAGAAAAGTGAAGATGCCATGGAGAAGACCAGGGATCGGAGTAAGGACTATGATATTGTTGTCTGCAGCGGTGGAGACGGTACTTTGGACGAAGTAGTCACGGGTATGATCCGCAGTGGCTTCCGGACACCTATTGGATATATCCCGGCAGGAAGTACCAATGATTTCGGAGGCAGTCTGGGATTGCCGAAAAATATGGTGCATGCCGCGGAAACGATTGTAAAGGGGAATGATTTTGCCTGTGATGTGGGATCCTTTAATCAGGATATATTTGTATATATCGCAGCATTCGGCCTTTTCACGGATGTCTCCTATGAGACGGGGCAGGACATGAAAAATGTTCTGGGTCATATGGCGTATCTGCTGGAAGGCATGAAACGTCTTCCGGCAATCCGTTCTTATCCCATGCGCGTTACTTATGATGATACGACGATCGTAGATGATTTTATCTTTGGAATGATCACCAACTCTGTGTCGGTAGGCGGATTTAAAAGGATCACCGGCAAAAATGTCAAGCTGGATGACGGTGTATTTGAAGTGACACTGATCAAGCGCCCGAAGAATCCCATGGAGCTGAACAATATTATGGTTTCGCTTTTGAACCGTGACATTGATACTGATGCCATGTACTGTTTCCGGACGTCGAAGCTGGAGATCACTTCCACAGATCCACTGCCCTGGACGTTGGACGGAGAATACGGCGGAACCCATACGAAAGTAGTGATCGAGAATATCTGTAAGGGCATGGATATTCGTGTGGAATAGAATAAATCATAAAATTTGGTAAAAATTTAACAATAAGTTGTTCCCTTTTTGTTAGAGTTGTGTTATAGTTTGGGTAGTCACAAAGTGATTATTCGAAATGTGTTTCCTGTGTGCATTTAGGAATGGATTACATTTCGTATATCCTAACAAGAATGAGTATATAAAATGGAGGTATTAAAATGTTAGTATCCGCAACAGAAATGCTCAAAAAAGCAAAAGCAGGCCACTATGCAGTAGGTCAGTTCAACATCAACAATCTGGAGTGGACAAAGTCCATCCTGCTCACCGCTAAGGAACTTCGTTCCCCTGTTATCCTGGGTGTATCCGAAGGCGCCGGCAAATATATGGGCGGTTATGATGTAGTCGTTGGTATGGTAAACGGACTGTTAAAGGATCTGGACATTGATGTTCCCGTTGCTCTGCATCTGGACCATGGCTCTTTCGAAGGCTGCTATAAGTGTATTGAAGCAGGCTTCTCTTCCATCATGTTTGATGGTTCTCATTATCCTATCGCTGAGAACGTAGAGAAGACCACTGAGCTGGTTAAGGCTGCTCACAGCAAGGGACTTTCCATCGAGGCAGAAGTTGGTTCCATCGGTGGTGAGGAAGACGGCGTTATCGGTATGGGCGAGTGCGCTGATCCTAAGGAGTGTAAGTCTATCGCTGATCTGGGAGTTGATTTCCTGGCAGCAGGTATCGGTAACATCCACGGTAAATACCCCGCTAACTGGAAGGGCTTAAGCTTCGAAACTCTGGCAGCTGTACAGGAGCTGACCGGTGAGCTTCCTCTGGTTCTGCACGGTGGTACCGGTATCCCCGCAGATCAGATCAAGAAAGCAATCGACCTGGGCGTATCCAAGATCAACGTTAACACCGAGTGCCAGCTGGCATTTGCTGATGCTACCCGTAAGTACATCGAGGCTGGTAAGGATCTCGAAGGCAAGGGCTTTGACCCTCGTAAGCTCTTAGCTCCCGGTGCAGAAGCTATCAAGGCTACTGTTAAGGAGAAGATGGAACTGTTCGGATCTGTTGGTAAGGCTGAATAATTCTGAGATAAATAAGAAAATCTCTCGCAGTGATGCGGGAGATTTTTTTGCAAAAAAATAACTATCCGGCGTAGTGTTCTACCGCGATAGCTGTAATTTTACCCCTAGAAAGGGAGGATGCCAAGGATTCTGATCCTTGGCATTTATTATGAAAAAGTTTTTTAAACAAGAAACTGTTGTGGGCTTAAATGGTTGTTTTGTTTGTTTCTATGGTTATAGTATATGAAACAGAAATGTCCAAAACATGTTGAGGAATTGAAGATTCCTTGAAGGATTTGTAAACAAACTATGAACAACTATTTTATCTATCCAGTTTGTTGGGTTCAGGATAGGTCTCACCGAAGGTATCTACGGTAACACTTTCCATTACCTGATCCTCCAGGGGACGATCGCTGTAATCGGTGCGGGTCTCAGCAATCTTATTTACCACATCCATACCCTCGATCACCTTACCGAAAGCGGCATAAGAGCCATCCAGATGAGGACTGGTCTTGTGCATGATGAAGAACTGGCTGCCTGCGGAATCGGGATGCATAGCTCTTGCCATAGACAGAACACCCTCGGTGTGCTTCAGATCGTTAGTTACGCCGTTAGCAGCGAATTCACCCTTGATGCTGTAGCCGGGACCACCACATCCGGTGCCGTCAGGACATCCGCCCTGGATCATGAAACCGCGGATGACACGGTGGAAGATCAGACCGTCATAGAAATGCTTGTTGATCAGACTGATAAAATTGTTAACGGATTCGGGTGCAATTTCAGGATAAAGCTCGCATTTGATCACGCCGCCATCCTTCATGGTAATAGTAACAATAGGATTTTTTGCCATAATAGTGTCCTTTCTTTTTCTAAAAAAATGGATTAAAATAATATCTATATTTTAGTTGATTCCATTAAAAAGGTAAAGAGGAGAATTGTTGCGGATGTATTTTTTGCGGCAGATCATATTAGATACAAAAGTTAATCCGAAGAAAATTCCTAAAATCCCAGAAAATATGATATGTTTGGAAACCCCTGAACGGAGTTCGGAAACAGAGGGAGACGGCGTGCTCTGGATCACTGATCAGGGACCACGGGCACAGGAACTGCTCCGGCAGGGTTGTCCGGTACTGGCATGGCTTCACGAGCATAACCGGGATCAGAAATTTTCCGGTGTCCGCTATGCCTGTGAAAACCTTGAGGAACTGGACTGGGATTACATGGAGAAGGTATACCGCAGATATATGGGGATTCCCTGGGATATTCTGACGACAGACCGCTGCCTCGTGCGGGAGACCCGGGCAGAGGACTTGAATGCTCTCTATGAGATATATGCGGAACCTTCCGTGACGCAGTATACGGAAGGACTGTATCCGCAGCGGGCACAGGAAGAAGCTTATTTGAAAGACTATACAGAAAATATGTATTATTTTTATAATTACGGTGTCTGGACAATCTGCGATCGGACAACCGGACAGGTGATCGGCAGAGCCGGTTTCTCCAACAGGGAAGGCTATGAGAATCCGGAACTCGGTTTCGTCATCGGAGTTCCCTGGCAAGGCTGCGGCTATGCAACGGAAGTGTGCGAAGCATTATTACAATACGGAAAAAGGGAACTGGGCTTTGAAAGGGTTCAAATGCTAGTTATGCCGGAAAATACCGTATCCCTGCATTTGGCGGAAAAACTGAGGTTTCACAGAGAAAACCTCGTGATGTGGGAAGGTGTATTATACGAGCGACTGGTACGGGAATTATGATAAACGACAAAATCCAGGCAAAAGGTACAGAATCCTTTGTACGACAAACGGACAGTGGATGATAGAAAGTCAGAAAGAAAAAAGAAATGAAACAAATTGTAAAAATATGGTTGACACTCTAAAACCACGGTGCTATACTCTCAACATAGCAAAGGCGCTACAGAATAAAACTGTAGCGCCCTTTTTGTTTGGCAGTATCACAACGCGCGTGGCCGGACAAAAATAGCGAAAGGGTATGTGGAAAACGGCAATGCCGCTATACCCAAAGTATGCGATGCAATGGGGCCTCGAAGGAGAGACCATGGTATCGCATATTTTTTTAACGTGAGAAGATCAAACGAGTGATTCTCGCAGCACACAGGTGAAGTATTGTGGAAGATATTTCACAAAAGGTGAGGAGGAAAATGTTATGACAGAAGAAATCTTAAGCGCAGTAGACGGTCAATTATTTGCAGTCTGGTTCCTGATCGGCGCGGCCCTGGTGTTTTGGATGCAGGCGGGATTCGCAATGGTGGAGACCGGATTTACCAGAGCTAAGAATGCCGGTAATATCCTGATGAAGAATCTGATGGATTTCTGTATCGGTACCGTAGTGTTTATTCTGATCGGCTTTGGATTGTTACTTGGTGAAGATGTAGTAGGTCTGATCGGTAAGCCGGGACTGGATATCTTTACCGCCTATGAGAATTTTGATTATTCAAATTTCGTATTTAACCTGGTGTTCTGTGCTACCACAGCTACCATCGTATCCGGTGCTATGGCAGAGAGAACCAAGTTCTTATCCTATTGTATTTACTCCGGTGTGATCTCCGCATTGATCTATCCCATCGAAGCTCACTGGATCTGGGGCGGCGGCTGGCTGGCACAGCTTGGCTTCCATGATTTCGCAGGATCCTGTGCGATCCACATGGTCGGTGGTATTTCCGCTCTGATCGGTGCAAAACTGTTGGGACCCCGTATCGGTAAGTTCGATAAGGATAAGAGTGGTAAGATCGTAAAAGTAAATGCATTCCCCGGACATAACCTTCCGATTGGATGCCTTGGTGTATTTATCCTGTGGCTTGGCTGGTATGGATTCAACGGTGCCGCTTGTACTTCTGTAGAGCAGTTAGGTTCCGTATTCCTTACCACGACCGTAGCTCCCGCAGTTGCAACCGTAGTCTGCATGATTTTTACCTGGATCAAGTATGGCAAACCCGATGTATCTATGTGTCTGAATGCATCTCTGGCAGGTTTGGTAGCAATTACCGCTCCCTGTGATGTGACCGACTGCTTCGGTGCTATCGTAATCGGTGCTGTAGCAGGACTTCTGGTAGTATTTGGTGTATGGCTTCTGGATTACAAATTACATGTTGATGATCCCGTAGGTGCAGTTGCAGTACATTGCCTGAACGGTATCTGGGGTACCATCGCAACCGGTTTGTTCGCAACCACTTCCGCACCCGGTAACGACAGTATTGTAGGTCTGTTCTATGGCGGCGGCTTCAAGCAGCTTGGTTTACAGCTGTTAGGTTTTGTAAGTGTAGCAGCATGGACTGCAGTAACCATTACCATTGCATTCCTGATCATCAAAGCAACTGTTGGCTTACGCGTATCTGAGGAAGAGGAAATTGTAGGTTTGGATTCCTGCGAGCATGGTCTTCCTTCCGCATATGCAGGCTTCAGCATTATGGATATTTCCAACACTATGACCATGGAGGTAAATGAAAATACCAGCCTTGGTGTAAGTGATTATGACGCAGCTTCCGCAACCATGAAGGAAGCAGCAGTAAAGGTAGAGACAGCTCCGGCAGCAATTCCCGCAACCGGAATCTACAAAGTAGTGGTTATTGCAAAGCTTGCCCGGTTCGAGGTTTTGAAGAAGGCACTGAACGATCTGGGTGTTACCGGTATGACTATGACACAGGTCATGGGCTGTGGCGTACAGAAGGGTGCCGGCGAGATGTATCGTGGAGTGGAAATGGATGCGACCCTGCTTCCCAAGGTGAAGGTAGAAGTCGTAGTCAGCAAGATCCCAGTAGCAACTGTGATCGAGGCTGCCAAGAAAGCTCTGTACACCGGCCATATCGGCGATGGCAAGATTTTTGTATACAACGTTGACAAGGTAGTAAAGGTTCGTACCGGCGAAGAGGACTTCGCAGCTCTGCAAGACGTGGAGTAACTTAACTTAGCTTTTATCTAATCCCTCAATTTGGTATATACAGAGTGCTGTGCCCGGATGCTGCGACTCATCCAGGTGCAGACAAGGATCCCCGGGTGCTTCCACCACCCGGGGATTTTCCTGCCCTGAGCTGTGGATAAGATTGCCCTCTTGAAAAGGTTCTGTGGAAATGATACTATCATCGTAGAAGTATAGATTTTCAAAGGGCATATTAATATGGAAGCAAATACAGAGATAACACACGAGCAGACAGAAAATGTTATAGGGAAAGAGAACAAGATCGTAACGGGAGTCATCTGGCAGCAGCTGCTCCTGTTCTTTTTCCCTATTTTGTTCGGGACCTTTTTTCAACAATTATATAATGCAGCGGATGCGGTGATCGTAGGGCGCTTTGTCGGAAAAGAAGCTTTGTCGGCGGTAGGTGGCGGCACCGGTACACTGATCCAGCTGCTGGTGGGATTTTTCGTGGGACTGTCCAGCGGTGCCACGGTCATTATTTCCCAGTATTATGGAGCAAAACGCGCCGAGATGGTAGGCTATGCCGTACATACCTCCATTGCGTTCAGTCTGGTGGCGGGAGTCGGCATGCTGATCGTGGGTGTTACGGCGGCACCATGGGCACTGCGCACGATGTCTACACCTGAGGATATTTTGGGACCGTCGACGACTTATATTCGTATCTATTTCCTGGGAGTCATCGGAAACCTGATCTACAATATGGGCGCCGGCATCCTGCGGGCTGTGGGAGATTCCAAGAGACCGCTGTATTTTTTGATTGCCAGCTGCCTGACAAATATTGTGCTGGATTACATTTTCATCTATCCTATGCAGCTTGGCATGACCGGAGCTGCACTGGCTACTGCAACCGCTCCACTGGTTGGAATGAGTATTCTGTCCATGCATTTCTGGAAAAAGAAGAATCAGTTTCATCTGGTAAAAACAAGGATACATCTGAAAACTGCTATAGATATCTGCCGGCTTGGAGTTTCTTCTCTTGTCGCTGAATTATCTTCCGGCATCGTAATTCTTGTCTTTAACATGCTGACTCTGAAATTCAGCGGAACGACCGGACTTGCGGCATACAGTATCCTTGCTAA
>OHYU01000824.1_pt1 | contig 13997 bp, 13 predicted proteins | sample 1580331 | NCBI WGS metagenome assembly OHYU01 (sample SAMEA3882519, study PRJEB24775) | human gut metagenome | biome: human-associated habitat; feature: intestine environment; material: feces | place: Netherlands | collected 2009/2010
TTTACCGCACAGATCATCATCAACCATATACAGGCAAGAGATGATGAGCATATCGACAACATGGATCAGGCATTGGACCGCGCTGTGGCAAACGGTGTTAAGAACCTGGTAGTACAGCCTACCCATCTGATGCACGGGGCAGAGTATGACGAGCTGATGGAGGCGGTAGAAGCCTACAAGGATCAGTTCGCATCCGTAAAAGTCGCTGAGCCCCTGTTAGGTGAAGTGGGAGATGATGCAACCGTTGTCAATGCAGATAAGAAAGCAGTAGCAGAAGATCTGACTGCAGAAGCAGTGAAGACCGCTGGGTATGACAGCCTGGATGCTGCAAAGGAAGATGGCGTGGCATTCGTATTCATGGGTCACGGAACTTCTCACACCGCAAAGGTGTCTTACAGCCAGATGCAGACCCAGATGAACGACCTCGGTTATGCTAACGTATTCATCGGAACTGTAGAAGGTGAGCCGGAAGAGACCGCCTGCGAAGAAGTCATCAAGGCTGTTGCGGAAGCAGGTTACACCAAAGTGGTTCTTCGTCCCCTGATGGTAGTAGCAGGTGACCATGCCAACAACGATATGGCAGGCGAGGATGAGGATTCCTGGTTAAGCCAGTTCAATGCTTCCGGTAAGTTCGACAGCGTGGATACCCAGATCGCAGGTCTCGGCGGGATCAAGGCTATCCAGGATCTGTATGTGGCACATACCGCAGCAGCAATGGCTGAGAAATAAATAAGAATCAAAATTACAAATGAAATAAGGATTAAAATAAGGATTAAAATCAGTAATGAAAGCAAAGACATTAATGAATAAAATCATAATCGTGGGCGGACTGAGTGCTTGTCTGCTGCTTGGCGGCTGTGGAGCAGGTCAGGCAGCGGATGCGACATCCGCAGAAAGCACGGTTGCCGCACAGGAAAGCACCGTAACACCGACAGAGAGCACGGAAACGGCGGAAACTGTCAGCACAGAGACTGAGCAGGACAAGGCACAGCTTCCTGATGGTGTCTACGCCGCTGAATTTTCCACGGACAGCTCCATGTTCCATGTCAGTGAGGCCTGTGACGGCAAGGGAACACTGACGGTAAAGGATGGCGTTATGACCATTCACATTTCCTTAGGCTCCAAGAAGATCCTGAATCTCTATCCGGGTCTGGCGGAAGATGCAGCCAAAGATGGTGCAGTACTGCTTGAGCCCACCACGGATACCGTGACTTACAGTGACGGCATGACGGAAGAAGTCTACGGCTTCGATGTTCCTGTACCCGTGATCGGAGAGGAATTCGATCTGGCACTGATCGGTACCAAGGGAAAATGGTATGACCATAAAGTAAAGGTATCCGATCCGGTAGCGGAAGACAGCCGGGAAGCTGCGAACGGTTTCTTTGATATGAGTGCGCTGGCAGATGGCAGCTACACCATCGAACTGACCATGGAGGGCGGAAGCGGCAGAGCAAGTATCCAGTCCCCCGCACAGCTTGCGATAGCTGACGGAGCGGCAACGGCGATTCTGGAATGGAGCAGCCCGAACTATGATTATATGCTGGTAAACGGTGAAAAATATCTGCCGGTAAATACGGAAGGCAATTCCGTATTTGAAGTGCCGGTGGAAGCACTGGATGCCCCCCTTACCATGATCGGTGATACCGTGGCAATGAGCACACCTCATGAGGTGGAATACACCGTAACTTTCCACTCTGAGACACTTGAGAGTGCAGAGAGCGGTAAGTAATACACATTGGTGCCTGCGGCTCAAACATTGCAGGCAATGAAAGGCATGAAAACTTTGAGGTCAGGAAGAAATAGAAGAAAATGGATCTATGTTCTGCTTCTTATGGGACTGCTGGGGCTTAGCGGCTGCGGCAGTCCTTCTTCTGCTTCTACGGAGACATCGTCGGAAGCAACATCGGAGGTTACCCAGGCAGCAGAGGCCACGCAGGAAGAACAGACAGAATTAGTAAAGACAGGCAGCATGGAGCTGCAATATGCGGAAAATTTTGCGGTGGATTACTACGAAGATGGTTATAAGATGCTGACAACGCTTCCCGATAGTAAACGGTATCTGTTAGTGCCGGAAGGACAGCCGGTGCCAAAGGGACTGGATGAGGACGTCAGTATCTTGCAGGAACCACTTCAAAATATATATCTGGTGGCATCCGGGGTGATGGATATGTTCGCATCCGTGGACGCTGTGGATCAGATCCGGTTCTCCGGACAGAAGCAGGAGAACTGGTACATTCAGACAGCAAAGGATGCCATGGCGGCAGGGGACATGATCTATGCCGGAAAATACAGTAAACCGGATTATGAATTACTGGTGTCTGAAGGCTGTGATCTCGCAATCGAGAATCGGATGATCACGCACTCGCCGGAGGTGGTGGAAATGCTTCAAAGCTTTGATATTCCGGTGATGATCGAATATTCCAGCTATGAACAGCATCCTTTGGGAAAAGTGGAATGGGTCAAATTTTTCGGAGCTTTGACCGGAAAGGAAGCGGAGGCAGAAGAAGCCTTTGCGGAGCAGACAGAGATTCTGGAAAAAGTAGAAAGCGGGGAAAAAACAGGGAAGACCATAGCATTTTTCTATGTGACTTCCAACGGACTGATCCAAGTACGGCAGAGTACGGATTATATTCCGAAGCTGATCGAACTGGCAGGAGGAAGATACATTTTTGAGGATCTCGAGGACAGTGGAAGCGGACGCTCCACACTGAACATGCAGGTCGAAGATTTCTATGCCGGGGCTAAGGATGCAGACATCCTGATCTACAACAGCTCGATCGACGGTGGCGTGACCACGTTGGATGAACTGATCGGCAAATGCAATATTCTAAAAGACTTCAAGGCGGTACAGGAGGGGCAGGTCTATTGCACCACCAACGATATGTACCAGCAGTCCATGGCAATCGGGTATTTATTGCAGGATATGCATACGGTGTTGACGGACGATGATACCGCTAAGCTGCGTTATCTGTTTCTCTTACAGTAAGATGGAAGACCTAGAAACACAGCGTAAGCATAAGAGCGTTGGAATGAGATTAGAATACGATTGGAATACGAATAGGAAAAGAAGGAGAAAAACATGCAGCAGCGCAGAAAAATCAGATATCTCATAGCGTTTGTTCTATTGACGGCAGGCATTCTCGTGCTGCTGCTTTGCAATATAGGGATCGGAACGGTGAAGATCCCGTTGACAGAAATACTGACTACGGGAAGAACCAAAGAAGGCATGAATGCGAGGATTCTGTGGGAGATCCGTCTTCCCAGGACACTGGCGGCGGGGATCCTGGGCGGAGCGCTGGCACTTGCCGGGTATCTGCTTCAGACCTTTTTCCACAACCCCATAGCCGGACCCTTCGTCTTAGGAATTTCTTCCGGAGCGAAAATGGTAGTGGCACTGGTGATGGTATTTTTGCTGGGGAATACGATCCGGGTCAGCTCCGGACTGTTGATCCTGGCGGCATTTTTAGGAGCTATGTTGTCCATGGGATTCGTACTTCTCATGGCAAGAAAGGTAGACAGCATGTCCATGCTGGTGGTCAGCGGCGTGATGATCGGTTACATCTGTTCTGCCATTACGGAACTGGTGGTGACTTTTGCGGAGGATGCGGATATCGTGAATCTCCACAACTGGTCGAGAGGAAGCTTTTCCGGAATGACCTGGGACAATGTGAAAGTGATGAGTATCGTGGTGGCAGTGACTTTCCTTATGGTGATCCTGTTAGCAAAGCCGCTGGAAGCCTACCAGCTGGGTGAGACGTATGCACAGAATCTGGGAGTGAACATCCGGACATTGCGGATCCTGCTGGTGGTGTTGTCCAGCGTACTTTCGGCATGCATCGTGGCATTTGCCGGACCCATCTCTTTTGTGGGGATCGCCGTGCCGCAGCTGATCCGGAAATTATTCGGCACCACAAAACCGTTACTCATGATACCGGCATGTTTCTTAGGAGGCAGTGTGTTCTGCCTGTTCTGTGATCTGTTGGCAAGAACCTGGATGGCACCCACAGAGCTTGGTATCAGCACAGTGACGGCAATCTTCGGAGCACCGGTGGTATTGTGGATCATGGTATCCAAAAGCAGACGGGAGCGTGGATAACTTACCTATGAAGACGCAGAAGCCTTATTATATTACAACGGAAAAAATAAGCGTGGGCTATGACGGAAAGCCTCTGATCGAAGAAGTGGAGATCGCACTCAGAAAAGGAGAGATCCTGACGTTACTGGGACCTAACGGTGCCGGAAAATCCACGATCTTAAAAAGTATTGCGAGACAGCTGTCCCTGATCGCGGGAACGGTGCGGCTGGACGGAGAAGATATGAAGTCGCTCACCGGGGCAGAACTGTCAAAAAAAATGGCCGTGGTAATGACAAAACGTCTGCGGGGGGAATTGATGACCTGCGAGGATGTGGTGGCCACCGGAAGATACCCCTACACAGGGCGTTTCGGCGTGCTGCGGGCAGAAGATCATGCAGCGGTGCAAAACGCCATGGAACTGGTGCAGGTGGCAGAGATTGGGGATTCTTTGTTTGACCGGATCAGTGACGGACAGAGACAGCGGGTGATGTTAGCCAGAGCCATTTGTCAGGAGCCGGAGATATTGATCCTGGACGAGCCGACTTCCTACCTGGATGTGCGGCATAAACTGGAATTTTTATCGATCCTGCAAAAACTTTGCAGGGAGAGAGAACTTACGGTGATCCTGTCCTTGCATGAGTTGGAACTGGCGGAGAAGATCTCCGATAGAATCCTGTGTGTGAACGGCAGGGCGGTGGACCGGATCGGAACGCCGGAGGAAGTCATGACAGCCGGCTATATCACCGAACTCTATGGCATCCGGATGGGAAGCTATGATGAGGGCAGCAGTGATATGGAGCTGGCGGCGCCGGAAGGAACACCGCAGGTCTTCGTGATCGCCGGAGCCGGAAGCGGACGGAAAATTTACCGGCGTCTGCAGAGAGCGGGGATCCCCTTTGTCACCGGGATCCTGCATGAAAATGATCTGGATTATCCCGTGGCGAAGGCACTGGCGGCGGAGGTGATCGCAGAGCATCCTTTTGAGCCGGTGGCACAGGAAAAAATACAGGCAGCGAAGAAACAGTTGGAAAAGTGTAACCGCGTTATCTGCTGTCGGGAGAATTTCGGCAGTCTGGAGACTTATCAGAGAGAGCTTTTAGAGTACGCAGAACAGCTGGGGAAGCAGATAGAAAAGTCAGAAAGCCCGGAGTAACAGCGTGGGTGTTAGAAAACAGAGAAACGAAATTCCCGGGATATCGGTGGCATCTGTGGGATGGAGAAAACGATGGCAAAAGTTATTATGATACAGGGCACCATGTCCGGTGCCGGGAAAAGTCTCCTGGTGGCGGGCCTATGCCGGATCTTCCGGCAGGACGGTTATCGGGTCGCCCCTTTTAAATCACAGAATATGGCACTCAATTCCTATATCACGAAAGAAGGACTGGAAATGGGCAGGGCACAGGTGATGCAGGCGGAAGCGGCAGGGATCGAACCGCTGGTGTGCATGAATCCTATTTTATTAAAGCCCACCAGTCATACCGGCTCCCAGGTCATCGTGAACGGGGAGGTACGGGGAAATCTGTCCGCCAGAGACTATTTTGCCCATAAGATAGAACTGATCCCGGATATCAAGGCAGCCTTCCGCAAGCTGGAGACTTATGCGGATATCATTGTCATCGAGGGCGCCGGAAGTCCGGCGGAGATCAATCTGAAACAGAATGACATCGTAAATATGGGAATGGCGGCAATGGTGGATGCACCGGTACTTTTAGTGGGAGACATTGACAGAGGCGGCGTGTTCGCACAGCTTTTGGGAACCCTGATGCTGCTGACCGAAGAGGAACGGGAACGGGTAAAGGGATTGATCATCAACAAATTCCGTGGAGACAGCACGATTTTAGACCCCGGCATTCAGATGTTAACAGAACGGGGGCAGGTGCCGGTGCTGGGAACGGTACCTTATATGGAACTTACGCTGGAAGATGAGGACAGTCTGACGGACCGTTTCGATGCAAAACATGTGGGGAAGATCGATCTGGCTGTGATCCACTATCCCAGAATTTCAAATTTTACGGATTTTGATGTGTTTGAGCAGATGCCGGAGGTCAGTGTCCGGTATGTGACGAATGTAAGAGAGCTGGGAACGCCGGATCTGATATTTCTCCCCGGCAGTAAAAATACCATGGGAGATCTGAAATGGATGCGGCAGAACGGACTGGAGGCAGCGGTAAAACGGGCTGCGGGAAAAGTTCCCATTTTCGGAATCTGCGGAGGCTATCAGATGTTAGGCTGTGAGATCGCGGATCCGGACAGTGTAGAGGAAGGCGGACAGATCCGCGGCATGGAACTGCTTCCGGTACGGACAGTGCTGCAGAAGGAGAAACATCGCTGCCAGACAGATGGAACTCTGGATGCGGTGGAGGGTATTTTCTCCGGACTTACAGGATGCGAGTTCACGGGGTATGAGATCCATATGGGACAGACAGTGGACGAGGTAGCCGGACCGGCAAATGGTGCAGAAAATGTAGTCAGTGACTCCACCGGCAGAATCTATGGTTCCTATATTCACGGTCTGTTCGACAAGGGGGAGATCGCCGGGCGTATGATACAGACCCTGGCCCGGAAAAAAGGCATCTCTCTGGAGGACGGCGTCTGGGAGGATTACCGCACTATTAAGGAAAGACAATACGATAAGCTGGCAGATACCCTGCGGGAATATCTGCGTATGGAGGAAATCTATGGAATGCTCAGAGAAGCCCGTATTTCATAACTATACCGGACGGGAATTGGCGCAGATCCGGATCACGCCGCCGGACGAAGCAGTGAGAAAGCTTGTGAAAAAGCATTGGGACACTCTGGCAAAGCCGCTGGACGGCATGGGCAGCTTTGAAACCATCACGGCACAGATCGGAGCCATCTTAGGTACGGAAGTGATCGATATTCGTAAAAAGGGTGTGCTGCTCTTCTGCGCCGATAACGGCATTGTAGAGGAGGGGGTGACCCAGTCCGGGCAGGAGGTTACGCTGGCGGTGGCAAAGTCCATGGCCAGGAAGGGTTCCTCAGTCTGCAGGATGGCACAGAGCATCGGTGCCGAGACCATTCCCGTGGACATCGGGATAAATAGTGAGGAATCCATCCCCGGAGTATGGAACTGCAAAGTGTGCTCCGGAACAAGAAATTTCTTAAAAGAACCGGCTATGACGGAAGAAGAGACCGTCCGTGCCATTGCCACAGGAACCAGACTGGTACGGGAGTGTAAGGAAAAAGGATACGGTATCCTTGCCACCGGGGAAATGGGAATCGGCAACACCACCACCAGCAGTGCAGTGACAGCCGCCCTATTACAGTGTGAGGCAGAGGAAGTCACCGGCAGAGGCGCGGGACTGACAGATCAGGGACTGGCTCGGAAGCAACAGGTGGTGCGCACCGCCTTGGAAACCTATGATCTGTGGCATGCGGATGCCTTCACGGTATTGCAGACAGTCGGAGGACTGGATATTGCCGGACTGACCGGTATGTGCATCGGCGGAGCTTTGTGGCATGTGCCCATCGTGCTGGATGGCGTGATCAGCATGGCAGCGGCCCTGGTGGCGGAGCGGCTGTTCCCCGGTGTGCGGGAATATCTGATCCCTTCCCATCTTGGGAAAGAACCGGCGGCAGTGAAGCTGGCAGATGCTTTGCAGCTGTCTCCGGTGATCCATGCGGGAATGGCACTGGGAGAAGGAACCGGAGCCGTTATGATGTTCACACTGCTGGATATGGCAATGTGCATTTATGGACAGAGCGCTACCTTCTCAGAAATCAAAGTAGAACAATATAGACGTTAACAGTTCAGCCATGAACATATCCGGGCGCAAAAATCATGCCTGCATGATTTTTTGAGGGCATGGCGCGGCTGAACATTCAGACGAATGGAGAAGCAGCATGATGACACTGATCCTGGGCGGTAGTGGCAGCGGAAAATCCGCTTATGCGGAAGATTATCTGCTACGGGCTGCCGGTGATAAGAAAAAATATTATATCGCCACCATGCAGATCCGGGATGCGGAGATGCAGGCAAAGGTGGACAGGCATCACAGGCTGCGACAGGGGAAAGGCTTCACTACCATCGAACAGCCTACGGAGTTGGAGCAGGCGGTCTTGCAAATGGAACCGGCAGGAGCGGTATTGTTGGAATGTATGTCAAATCTCACCGCTAACGAAATGTTTTCCGGGGAAAAGCCTGTGGATCGTCAGACGGTGATCACAAAGATTCTGCAAGGTATGGAAGGATTAAGAAAACAGGCGGATCCGTTAGTCATTGTAACCAATAATGTATTTGAGGATGGAATGATCTACGATGATTCTACGATGGAATACATCGAGGCACTGGGGCGGATCAACGAACGACTTGCCGCGGAGGCGGACGAGGTCGTGGAAGTCGTAGCGGGGATCCCACAGCGGATCAAACCCGGCTCACCAGGAGCAAAAGCACAGAACCGGCAGGACAGCCGGGGATAGAAAGGAAACAGACATGCGAATTATCAAATCGTTTTTCATAGCGTTTTCCATGTATTCCAAGATCCCCATGCCACAGTTTCAGTGGAAGGACGAGGACATGCGGTACGCCCTCTGCTTTTTTCCATGGGTGGGTGCGGTGATCGGTGCTTTGTGGTATCTGTGGAAATGGTTCTGTGACCGGTTCGCGGTGGGAACCCTGTGCTATGCTGTGGTGGGGACGGCAATACCGCTTTTGGTCACCGGGGGCTTTCATGTGGACGGTTTTTTAGATACCTGTGATGCCCTGCATTCCTACCAGCCAAGAGACCGGAAGCTGGAGATCTTGAAGGACTCTCATATCGGGGCATTTGCGGTGATCATGCTTGCACTGTATGGACTGATTTTCCTGGGAGGATTCTCGGAGATCACGACACTGCGCATGCTTACTGTGACGGGCGCCGGATGCTTCCTGTCCAGAGTATTAAGCGGTATCGCAGTGGTGAGTTTCCCTTCGGCAAAGCAGGAGGGGACACTGTATCTGTTTGCGGATAAAGCCCACAAAAGGGTGGTAAAAAGTACTTTGTACGGACAGGGAATCCTTTGTGTTTTATTTATGCTGTGGATATCTTTTGTAGCGGGAGGAATCGCCGTGGCAGCAGCCCTGCTTAGCTTTGCGTATTATTACTATCGCAGCAAAAAAGAGTTTGGCGGCATCACCGGAGACACAGCGGGATACTTTGTGACGCTTTGTGAAGGATGCGTGGTGGTCGCGGTAGCAATCGCGGAAAGGCTGATGTAATGATATTGATTATTGGTGGATTTGCCCAGGGAAAACTGCATTATGTGAAGCAGAGTTATGCACGCTGTGAGGATGAACGGAAAGTGGCTGTTTTGAATGGAACACTGGAACTGCCCGCAGAGACAGGCGCCTTGCAGGTGATCGTCAATCATCTGCACCACTATATCCGGGAGCAGCTGCGACAGGGAACCGCTCCGGAGGCAATGATAGAGCATTTCTGCAAGGAACATCCGGACTGCATTCTGATCTGTGACGAGATCGGCAACGGCATCGTCCCCATGGAAGCGGAGGAGAGAATTTACAGAGAGCGCACCGGAAGAATACTGGAACAGCTGGCAGCGCAGGCAGATGAGGTGGTGAGAGTCGTATGCGGAATCGGACAGAAGATCAAATAGAGATTCATCTTACCCTCATCCGGCACGGAGCGACGCTTTCTAATAAAGAGGGCCGGTATCTTGGGAAAACGGACGAAGCTTTAAGTCCGGACGGTATCAGGACACTGGAAAAATCCGTGACAGACAGGATCTACCCAATTGCCGACGTCCTGTTTTCCGGTCCCATGAAGCGGTGTCTTGAGACCGCACAGATCCTGTATCCGGGGCAGACTCCTATCTGTATCCCGGAGTGGACAGAGATGGATTTCGGTGCGTTTGAGGGACATAATTATCAGGAACTTTCCGGGAATCCGGCATATCAGAGATGGATCGACAGCGGAGGTACCCTGCCGTTTCCGGAAGGAGAGAGCAGGGAAGAGTTTATCCGCCGAAGTGTTGCCGGATACGAAAAAATGGTATATCACATGAAAAGGATCTGGGAGAGAAGTGCTGCATCGGGGCAGAGGGATCGCAAGATACAAAATGTATCCGCGGTGGTTCACGGTGGAACGATCATGGCGCTGCTTGGTCATTTCCTCGGTGGAGAATATTTTGACTATCAGGTAAAATGCGGACAGGGTTACAGTGGCAGGCTGGCATTTAAGGCAGGCGGAGGAGCCCCGCAGTGGAAGGAATTTCGCCCGCTGTCGGAAGCTACAGTATCGGAAGCTACAGTATCGGAAGCTGCAGTATCGGAACTTACAAAAGGAGAAACGAACGGATGAAATATCATATCCTGGCATTTGGAGCGGGATTTTTACTGGATCAGATCTTTGGCGATCCCTATTTTCTGCCACATCCCATCCGGGGAATCGGCTGGTTGATCGCGAAGACAGAAAAAGCACTGCGCAGTGGCAACCCACAGGAAGATTCTCCGGAGAGAGAGGCAGCGGAGCGCAGACAGGGGAAGCTTTTGGTGGCAATTGTTTTGCTGCTTACGGGAATGTTTACGGCATTGATCCTGGTGGGAGCATATGCACTTTATCCGAGGATCGGCATGGTGGTGGAGGCGGTCATGACCTATCAGATCCTGGCGGCAAGGTGTCTGCAGGTGGAGAGCGGAAAAGTATGGAAACATTTAAAGGCGGGGAATCCGGAGGCTGCCAGAGAGGCGGTATCCATGATCGTGGGAAGAGATACCCAGAATCTTACGGAAGAAGGAGTGGCGAAGGCTGCCATCGAGACTGTGGCGGAGAACACTTCCGACGGTGTGATCGCGCCGATGCTGTATACGGCACTGGGAGGGCCGGTGCTTGGATTTTTATATAAGGCAGTCAATACCATGGACTCTATGGTCGGCTATAAAAATGACAGATATCTGCACTTTGGAAGGGCGGCGGCGAAGCTGGATGATGTGGTGAATTTTTTTCCGGCGAGGATCAGCGCACTTTTGATGATCGGTGCGGCATTTCTCAGCGGAAAAAGCTATAACGGCAGGCAGGCATGGCGTATCTGGCGCAGAGACAGCAGAAAGCACGCCAGTCCCAATTCCGCCCAGACGGAATCCGTATGTGCCGGCGCACTGGGAATACAGCTGGCAGGAGATGCCAGTTACTTTGGCAAAGTCGTGAAGAAACCCTATATTGGAGATCCGAAACGACAGGTGGAATATGAGGATATCCGGAGAGTCAATCGTCTGATGAACCGGACGGCATGGATCTGTGAGCTGTTGTGCATGGGAATCCTGACCTGGGTGGCAGCGGGCTGTGGATGGTTATAACACGGCGGCTGGCAATCTGTGAAGGAAAGCTCTAAAAAGAAAACAGGTTCAAGAAAAGAAATGAGGAAACAACAGATGCAGCAGAACATACATGGTGGTGACATATACAGCAGACCGGTACGGCTGGATTTTTCGGTAAACGGCAATCCCTTGGGAATGCCGGCGGAGGTAAGGCTTTCACTTTTAGCGGCTATCAATCATGTGGGGGAATATCCCGATGCCGCAGCAGGCGAACTGACGGAGACAGTAAGTCATATGCTGTCGGTGCAAAGTGGCAGGGAAATTCCAAAGGAGTATCTGCTGTTTGGCAACGGGGCATCAGAACTTTTTCTGGCGATCGTACATGCACTTAAGCCGAAAAATATTGTGATCCCGGTGCCGTCCTTTTACGGATATGAGTATGCGGCGAAGGCGGCAGACAGCCATATAAAATATGCATATCTGTCGGAGGAGACCGCATTTTGCCCGGGGAAGGAATTGTTACAGGAGCTGACGGCAGACACAGATCTACTGTTTCTTGCAAATCCCAACAATCCCACAGGGCAGTTGCTGGGCAGGGAATATCTGCCGGAACTTTTGGAGCACTGCAGACAGCAGGGAATCATTGTAGTACTGGATGAATGTTTTATAGAGTTCTGTGAGACTGATAGAGAGCAGCCCAGGTCCCTGCTTGGGAAGATAGACCAGTATGAGAATCTGTTGCTGGTACGGGCGTTTACGAAAAGCTTTGCCATGCCGGGGGTGCGTCTGGGATATCTGGTGTGCAGTAATGAGGGGCTTCGGGAGAAAATCCGCAGACAGCTGCCGGAATGGAATCTGTCGGTGTTCGCCCAGAGAGCAGGCATCGTCTGTGCGGAGCAGGCGGAGCAATATCTGCAGGATACCGTGGAATATGTGAAAACAAAGCGGGCGTATCTTAGGGAAGGGCTGGAGGCACTGGGCATCCGGGTAGTGTCCGGAGAAGCGGATTTTCTGCTGCTCTACACCACACAGCCCATCTATGACAGATTGCTTGCAAAAGGCATCCTGATCCGCAACTGTGAGAATTTCCGGGGACTGGGAGAGGGCTATTACCGGATCGCGGTGAAGAAGCAGGAAGAGAATGAAGTGCTGTTACGAGAACTTGCTATGGGAGACTGATTTATGGAAAAAACGAACATCGAATATGTATTGCCGGAAGAGATTGAGATGCGAAGCTTTGAGATCATTGAGGCGGAACTGGCAGAGAGGGGAATCACGTTGCCTGCGGAGCAGGATATGATTACCAGACGGGTGATCCATACCAGTGCGGATTTCGATTATGCGGAGACGATGACCTATTCGGAAAATGCAGTGGAGATCGCCAAAAACCTGATAAAAAACGGTGCGGACATTGTGACGGATACGAATATGGCACTGGCAGGGATCAACAAAAAGGTGCTGGCTTCTTTTGGCGGCGAAGCCCATTGCTACATGGCAGACGCAGAGGTGGCAGCAATGGCGAAGGAACGCAGGACCACCCGGGCAGCGATCAGCATGGAACTGGCAGCAAAACGGGAAAAGCCGGTGATCTTCGCTGTGGGAAATGCACCTACGGCACTGATACAGATTTACGAGATGATGCAGGAGAGCAACTGGCGTCCGGCATTCGTCATCGGGGTTCCCGTGGGCTTCGTGAATGTGGAAGCCGCCAAGGAACTGATCCTTCAGACGGAGGTGCCCTATATTATCAACCGCGGAAGAAAGGGCGGCAGCAATGTGGCAGCCGCCATCTGTAATGCATTGTTGTATGAGCTGAGGAAGGAAAGGTAGAGGCATGCGGTATGGATTTACCACAGGAAGCTGTGCGGCAGCAGCGGCGAAGGCGGCTGCTTATATGCTGTTGACCGGCAGGGAGAAAACTAAGATCACCATAGAGACACCCAAAGGCATCCCCTATACGGCACAGATCCTTAGGATCTGTCGTAAGGAGCGGGAGGTCAGCTGCGCCGTGGAAAAAGACGGTGGGGATGATCCCGATATTACCACCGGGGCATTGATTTGCGCGAAGGTCTCACTGCCGCAGGAAGAAGGCAGGGAAGCCCTGGCCCGGGTCGTGATCGACGGCGGCTTCGGCGTTGGTCGTGTGACGAAACCGGGCCTGGATCAGCCCGTGGGAAATGCAGCTATTAATCATGTCCCAAGAGAGATGATCGAACGGGAAGTATTACAGGTGTGTCAGGTACTGGATTATTGTGGAAGCCTGTCAGTGGAGATCTCTGTGCCGGAGGGCGAACATCTGGCAGAGCGGACATTTAATCCGAGACTTGGCATCGTGGGCGGCATTTCGATCCTTGGTACCAGCGGTGTCGTGGAACCCATGAGTACCCAGGCCATTTTAGATACGATCCGCGTGGAACTTAGGCAGCAGCGGGCACTGGGAAGAGAAGACGTGGTGATCTCTCCGGGCAATTATGGACTGGATTTTTTGAAAAATACCTATCACTATGATCTGGATAAAAGTGTAAAATGCAGTAACTTTATCGGTCTGACGATCGATATGGCGGTGAAAGAGGGCTTCAAACGTCTGCTTCTTGCAGGACATATCGGAAAACTCATTAAAGTGGCGGGCGGTATTATGAATACCCATTC
>OHYU01000830.1_pt1 | contig 13905 bp, 9 predicted proteins | sample 1580331 | NCBI WGS metagenome assembly OHYU01 (sample SAMEA3882519, study PRJEB24775) | human gut metagenome | biome: human-associated habitat; feature: intestine environment; material: feces | place: Netherlands | collected 2009/2010
CCGCCTTCCTACAGAGAGAATATAGATCAAAAATATCCGGTTATGTATATCCAGCATGGAGTGGGAGAGGATGAGACAAGCTGGCTGTGGAACGGCAAACTGAATTTTATTATGGATAATCTCATTGCAGAAGGAAAATGCAAGGGTATGATCGTGGTTATGTGCAGCGGTTACGCGTTTAGAGATGATGAGGAGGCTGTCTTTTTCCCGGGTGACTTTGGAAGGGAACTGACAGAGGATGTTATTCCATATATGGAACATACTTTTCGCGTGAAAAAAGGACGGATGCACCGCGCAATGGCGGGACTTTCCCTTGGGTCGGCGCAGGCAACCCAGATCGTATCGAGATTCCAGAATCTGTTCGGACATCTGGGAGTATTCTCAGGGGTCAGGGATGAAGAGACAGAACGGATTCTTGCACAGTTTGCAGAGTATCCGATGCAGACCGTTCTTATGACGGCAGGAAAAGGGGAGAAGGATTTAGATAAAAAACAGAAAATATATACGGATCAGTTTGAAAAGCTCGGGGCAGCCGGAGGGCAGCGAAGCTATGAGGGCTATCATGAATGGCATGTGTGGAGAGAGAGCTTTAGGGACTTTGCATCCTTAGTCTTCCAGAAAGAGGAGCCAGAGGATGAAAGTGAACCAGTTTTTCCTTATGAAGAGAGAAAGCTATCCAAAGAGCAATTAGACCGTCAGACTTTTGCAGAGCATATGCTAATGTCTGATCCGATCCACAAAGGTCTGATTCATGCATTTGATGAGAAAGGCAGACCGTGTGGCAGATACCGGGAAGAACATCCGGGCGCAGAGGTGACAGATGGGAAGACTGGAACTGCCAGATTTTATCTGCGGGCAGACGGTGCGCATGATGTGGAGCTGAATCTGTGGGGAATGAAAAGCTATCCTATGGAAGAAGGAGAGGATGGCTGGTGGACAGCAGAGGTAACGGGAATTGAGAAAGGATTCCACTATTATAACTATATAGTAAACAGCGCGAACACGGTGGACTGCAATGCGCCGGTTGGCTACGGCGGCTTTCAGGCTGTGAACTATCTGGAAATGCCGGAGGAGGATTTTGAAGAATACAGAATCCGCCAGGTGCCACATGGAACGGTTCATTATGAATATTACAAATCTAATAGTACCGGGAGAACCAAGCTGTGTTATGTATACACACCAGCAGGTTATGAGGAACATCTGGAAAAACGATATCCTGTTCTCTATTTACAACATGGGGGCGGCGAGAATGAGGTTGGCTGGATCTGGCAGGGAAAGCTTGCCAATATCGCGGATAACCTGATCGCAAAAGGGCAGATGAAGGAAATGATCGTAGTTATGAATACTGGCTATGCCTTCCCGGAAAATGGTGAATATCACCATTCTATGAGCGCATTTCTGCAGGAGCTTCCGGAAAGCTGTGTCCCGTATATTGACAGCAGATACCGGACTATTGCAGACAAAGATTACAGGGCATTAGCAGGGCTTTCCATGGGAGGCATGCAGACGCAGAGAATCGTATTTACCTATCCGGAATTGTTCGGCTGGGCAGGCATCTTTTCCGGTGGTCTTGTGATCAGGGACGATGAGGTGGATTATACAGAAGTATTACTGAATCCGGAAGCATTCAGAAAGCAGTTTCATATGCTTTTTGTTGCATGTGGAAAGCAGGAATGGAGCTATGAGTCGACGGTTAAGAACGAGAAAGAAGTACTGGCGGCAGGTGTCCCGATTGAGGTGTTCGAAGGATACGGTTATCATGACTGGACATTCTGGAGACATTGCCTGAATGCGTTTTTAAGAAAATTATTTTAAATGTGTTTGCGGGGACAAGACACAGGTATGGCAGTGAAATGAAGGAGAAAAGACTATGGAAAAAGAAGCAAAAATTACAGTCCATCCATCCTTTGAGATAGGAGAAATCTCACCGAGATTATTTTCAACATTTCTGGAACCGATTGGAACAATGGTAAATGGAACGATGTACAACCCGAAGCATCCGACAGCGGATGAGCAAGGATTCCGGAAAGATGTGATTGAGGCATTGAAAAGTACCGATATGCCGGCAATCCGTCTCCCGGGTGGAAACTTTGTTTCCGCCTGGGACTGGAAGGATTCCATCGGACCGAAAGAACAGAGAAAAGTACATTTAGATCCGGCATGGTATCAGTATATTACAAATGAAGTTGGTCATGACGAATATTTACAGTGGGCAGAAAAAGTGGAAGCAGAACCGATGTATACGATCAACCTCGGAACAGGAGGAATCCGAGATGCGATGGATATTGTTGAGTATACGAATCATGAGGGAGGCAGCTGGTGGTCAGATCTGCGTAAAAAGAACGGACATGAGAAGCCATATGGGGTGAAGGTCTGGTATCTTGGAAACGAGATGGACGGACCGTGGCAAATCGGTTCCTGGGATAAGGATCCGAGAGGCTACGGAGTTCTTGCCAATGAGACATCCAAAGTGATGAAGTGGATTGATCCGACGATAGAGACTGCTGTCTGCGCATCCTCTGCCATCTTTATGGATCACTATCCGGAATGGGAAGAGACCGTGCTCGAACAGTGCTATGATTCGGTGGATTATCTGTCCATGCACCACTATCACAGTGCGCCTCCGGGAGATATTAAGGCATTACTGGGTGGTTCCCTGTATTATGAGGAATTTATTGACACCGAGGCGGCACTTTGTGATGTGATTGCAGCAAAGAGGCGTTCACCGAAAAAAATGATGCTCTCTTTTGACGAGTACGGAGCCATGATCCGGCCAAATGCCGAGCTGCATCCGGGCTATGGTGTCTACAATATGACAAGAGCCCACTACCGGTTTGATCCGGACAGAAAATATGTGCTTCATGATCCAGATCAGATGCCGGACAGAAAACATCCGGGAGGAGATATGCTGCAGATGCTGGCAATGGTTTCAATTCAGATGGCATTTTTAAGACATGCAGACCGTGTGAAGATTGCTTGCATGACAGGAGGACTTGGAGCACTCTGTTCTTCCGACCATGACCATGTGTGGAGATCAGCATCTTATTATGCACTGTCGCAGCTGATGGAGTATGCAAAGGGAACATCCATGCAGACAAGCGTGGAATGTGAGACCTATGATATGCCGGGATATGCGATCGATGATACATCCCAGTACAGGGGAAAAGAAAATGTTCCTTATGTGGACAGTGCATCGGCATGGGATCGTGAGAATGGCAGACTGAATCTGTTTGTGTTAAATAGAAATGAGGAGAGTGAGTATTCTCTGACTGTGGATGTCAGAGGATTTGAGGGATACAGGTTTGTAAAACAATTCGAGATGTATACGGATGATCTGGAGGCTTCGAGCAGCTTTGACAATCCATCTTTGGTTCTTCCAAAAGAAAAAGAAGATATTTTGTTCGCAGATGGCAGACTGACAACATCATTAAAACCACTTTCCTGGAATGTATTGTGTTTTGAAAAGGAAGAAGAGTAGAACAGGAGGAGAAAAATGGCACTGATCCAATATTCATTTCGTTCAGAAGTGTTGAAAGAAAACACAGAAATCTATGTGATTCTTCCGACTTATGAGGTTTTTCGTGACCCGGAGAAAAAAGGGGCAGAAACTTATTATAAAGAATATGAGAGAAAAAAAACGCTCTATGTGCTGCATGGAGGCAGTGATGATGCAAGCCTTTATCTGCGCCGTACCAGATTGGAAGAATATGCATTAGAGCGTGATCTTGCAGTTGTGATGCCGGAAGTACGCAACAGTTTTTATTGCGATATGGTACATGGAAAAAAATATTTTACATACTTAAGCGAGGAGCTTCCGGAGATTGTGGAGAATATATTCCCATTGACGCATGATCCGAAAGAAAGGTATGTGATCGGTAATTCCATGGGATCCCACGGAACCTTCAAGTGGGCTTTGAACCGCCCGGATTTCTTTGCAGCGGCAGCTGGAATGAGCGGTGCGGGAGAGGTGGAGAGCCTTGGATTTTTTGATATGAATAATCCGAATGTTGCATCAGCTTTCGGGACAAGGGAAGAGTACAGGGGAAGCAGTAATGATTTTTATCACCTGATCCGAAAGAATCTGCAAGAAGGGAAAAAACTACCAAGATTGTATAGCTGCTGCGGCAGACAGGACTTTTTTTATGAAGGATCAAAAAATTTTGCAGAAGTGGCAACCAAGATGGGATGTCCGGTAGAGTTCTCTGAAGGAGAAGGCAGGCATGAGTGGGGCTTCTGGGATCAGTGGCTTCCGGTCATGATAGACAAAATGATGAAGGAGGATGTATGAGATGGGAGTGACAATGTTTGATTTTTTATCAGATAAGCTGGGCTATCACACCAAATTGTATGTGATCCTTCCGGGGTGTGTCAATCAGGGGAAAAAGCCGGCAGGCACTTTGTATCTGCTGCATGGCGGTGGAGGAAACAGCCAGGACTGGATCAGGTTTTCTTCCATTGAGCGGTATGCGGAGGAAAAAAACTTTGCAGTTGTCATGCCGGAAGTGGATGGTGGATGCTTCTACAGCGATATGAAATATGGATACCCATATTATCAGTTTGTGACAGAGGAAGTTCCAATGGTAGCTGAGAAAATGTTTCCGGTCAATACGGAACCTGAAAACCGTTATGTAGCGGGGTTCTCAATGGGTGGATACGGTGCTTACAAATGGGCATTTACAAAACCTGGATTTTTCAGGGCAGCGGCAAATCTGTCCGGTCTTTCCTTTGTGACGGAACTTTTTGCAGAGCAGAGAGCACGGTATCAGGATAAGGAACAGGAAAAAAACGATGTGGTTTCGCTATGCTGGGGAAGCTTAGAGGAACTTGCCGGAACAGACAGCGATTCGAAAGTGTGGATCGATCGTGCATCTGAGACGGGAGAATATCCGGCCTTATTTGGAGCTATCGGCACGGAAGATGGAGGTTATGCACACGCACAGAAATATTTGGCTTACTGCAAAGAGAAGAATGTGAAGATTTATTACGAAGAGATGCCGGGCGGACATGAATGGAAGGTCTGGGATACGATGATCGTGAAATATCTGAATTGGATACAGACACTGTAGTGCAAAGAGCAGCGCAGTTTTGCCAGGTAAAGGACCAAGAAAAATCTGAACATCAGGAAGGGTTTACTACTGGAAATGGAGATAGAAGATGACAGAGAGAAGAAGAGCAGAGATCGACTGGAAATTTTATAAAAAAGTCTTTTGGCTGGCATTGCCAATCGCCTTACAGAGCCTGATCACAATCGGAGTCAACATGCTTGACACGATTATGGTTGGAAATCTCGGGGAAATGTCACTTTCGGCAGTGTCACTGGCAAATCAGTTTATAGGTGTCTATCAGATTTTCTGTATGGGGCTTGGAATGGGAGCATCTGTTCTTGTATCCCGTTACTGGGGAATGCAGGAAGCAGAACCGGTAAAAAGTATACAGGCCCTTCGTAAGACAATTTGTATCGTAGTAAGAATTACAGTCAGCCTTGCACTTTTATTTGCGGTGGTGACTTTGCTGATCCCGCAGGTTGTCATGCGGATGTATACGCAGGATGCAGAGATTATACGGCTGGGAGAAATCTATTTTAGGTTTTCTGTGATTACCTATTTCTTTTTAGGTCTTTCATTGGTATGTACGATCATACTAAGGTGTGTCGGGCAGGTGAAGCTGCCGCTTCTTGTTTCAATCGGAGCGTTTTTTGTGAACCTTCTGGCAAACTATGCATTTATTTTCGGAAAACTTGGAATGCCACGTATGGGAATCGCAGGAGCTGCGCTGGGAACATTGATTGCGAGACTGTTTGAGGCAGGGATGATCTGTGGATATCTGTTACTGAAAGATGAGAAAATCGGATTCAGGGTAAAACATCTTGGCATGAAGACGGCTGATCTGCTTGGAGAATATATCCGGATCAGCATACCGGTACTGATTAGTGACGGAATTCTCGCTATCGGAAATAATACAGTGGCAATGGTGATAGGAAGACTTGGAGTTACCTTTGTGGCAGCCAATGCCATTACAAGCGTAACACAACAGCTGAGTACTGTTATGATACAGGGAGTATGTCAGGCAGGAGCAATCGTGACAGGGCAGACGCTGGGAGAGGGAAAGCAAGAGCAGGCACAGAGTCAGGCTTACAGATTCTTAGGATTGGGACTGGGACTTGGAATGCTGTCAGCGTTCTTTATTATGGCAGTCAGTCCGGCGATTATTGGTTCCTATAAGGTATCGGAGGAGACAGCGGAGGTTGCTGCGCAGCTGATGCATGCGATCAGCCTGATTCTTATTTTCCAGGCAACAAACAGCATTATGACCAAAGGAGTGCTGCGTGGAGGAGGAGATACAAAGATGTTGATGCTTGCGGATAATCTTTTCCTGTGGGTTGTTTCCATACCGCTTGGAATGCTTGCGGGGTTTGTATTTCACTTCCCGGCGTTCTGGATATATGTGTGCCTGAAAGCCGATCAGATTCTAAAAGCAGTCTGGTGTGTATTCCGGTTGCGAAGTGGAAAATGGATGAAAAAAATAACAGTTGGAAAAGTTTCCGGGCAGGAAGACAGAGCGTGAAGAAGGGAAGCGGGGACAGTGTGTCTGTCCCCGTTTTTGCACTTGAAAGAGAATATAATATGGGTTTGCAAAAGATAACAGAAAAATACTTGTATAATGAGGAGGAATATGATGGGGGAAACAGCAAAACTGCCAGATGGCAGCATGTTTGAATTTTGGGAAGACGAGACAGTGTATGACATCGTATTGCATGTAAACAGCACACATCCGGATGCGGATGATAGGAATGCAGGAACGTTAAAGGCACCACTTAAAACAATACAGGCAGCAGCGGAAAGGGCAGTGCCTGGAACGCGTGTCCTGATCCATGGAGGAGAATACAGAGAGTGGGTACATCCGGTGTGTGGAGGTATCAATGCATCACATATGATAAGCTATGAAGCATACGGGGATGGAGAAGTTGTGATCAAGGCTTCTGAAAAAGTGGAGAACTTCAGACCAAGTAATGGCTGGAGACTGTATAACAATTTTGGGAAAAAAAAAGAGGAAGCGAAGATAAAGGTCTGGGAATACTGTCTGGAGCCTAACTTATTTCTGGGATACAATCCGTTCTGCGCGGTGAACATTTTACATGACAGACTGTTTATTGAGTATGATAAGACAGATATGACAACTTATCTGAACCGGAGAGGGATGGTGTTCTGCGATGGAAAACCGCTTACACAGGTTTCGCTTTGCAATGGACTTGGGGAAAAAGACGGAACGTACTGGGTGGAAGCTAACGGACAGCGTGTGCACTTCAGGCTTTGGAATGATGAAGATCCGGCGGATCATAGAATCGAAGTAACCTGTAGAGAACAGTGTTTTGCACCGGACGAACCATTTCTGTCTTATATAAAAGTAAAAGGACTGACCTGTGCACATGCGGCAACAGGGGCTCCGGTACCGCAGCGGGGAGCAATTTCCTGTTACAGAGGACATCACTGGATCATTGAGGACTGTACAGTAGACTGGTCAAACGGAGTAGGGATTGATGTGGGAAATGAATGCTGGCATCATGAGATGATACCGGGGCAGAAAATCGGATATAGCGTGATCAGAAACTGTACGATTTCCAACGCAGGGGTATGTGGAATTGCAGGGCTTCATGCAGTGCATATGTTGATCGAGGATAACCGGATCGAAGAAACCGGATGGCAGAAGATGGAACTTTCCTGGGAAGCAGGAGCAATTAAGCTTCACAATAGTGTAAACAGCCTGATCCGCAGAAATCTGTTCCGCAATACATTCCGGGCAGATCATCTGTGGATGGATTGTGGAAATGAAAATAACAGAATTACACATAACCTGTTTTTAGATGGAAGGGAGCAGAGAGAGGCTATTTTCATAGAATGCACGAAAGATGGTGTGAATCTGATCGACCACAATATCATCTGGAATGTGGAAGGTCGGTTTGACCGGAATCAGATAAAGGAGCAGAAAGGGTCGGCCGGCTGGTACGCAATGACGGAATCTGGTGAGGTGAATGGATATGGAATCTATGGGGAAGGAACAGACAGACTGCGGATCGAACATAATTTGATCGGGAATTGCAGAAGTGCTGGATATTTTGCAAAGCCGGTATCTTTCCGGATGCATGGCCTGGAAAGAGGCGGTACATCGAGAGATGCCTGGATTCTGAATAATTTGTTTTACCGTTGCGGGGAAGCTGCTGTGAAGTTCCCGACAAAGGACAACCATTGTGATGGTAATACCTACGTTGGAATGGAGGGAGGTTATCTGCGAATTCTGTATCCGGAACCGGAGGTATGTCTGCATCTTCCATCCTGGCAGGAATTTTATCAGTTCGACAGAGAAGGACAGGAAGGATGGTTTGAGATAGAGGTGGATACCGATCATCTGAAGCTGGAATTCAAGAAGGCAGATGATCGTCCATTTGGCTTCCCGGGAGAACTGGCAAAACGGGATATTGTATACAATCCGGAGGAGGTAAGAACAGTGGATATCCATACGCTGTCGCAGAGTGATTTTTATGGAAATGCTTTAGAAGCAGGGAAGGTAATTCCAGGACCATTTGCAGAGATGCGAAAGGGAAAGGTTTATGAGATAGATTGTCGCAGGAAAGAGAGATAACCTGGGGTATCAGGGAAGAAAAAAGGAGAAATAAAGTATGGACAGACTAAATATCAGGACCAAAAACAGGAAGTTTGAAACAGCAAAAGATTTGTATGGGATTTTCTTTGAAGACATCAACCGGGCCGGAGATGGTGGAATCTATCCGGAAATGATAAGAAACAGATGCTTTGAAGATTCACTTCTTCCGGAGGGATATACGCAGCGGGCAGATGGAGTCCATGTTGTGACAGATTCCGGATGGGAAGATGAATTCAATGGCGGAGAAGGACTTTCTAGCTGGGTAGAGGAGGACCAAATTGAAAAAACGTCTGTACCGGGGTGGTATGCACAGGATGCGCGCATGCGGTTAGAACAGGCGGACACTTTGAACAAAAACCGGAAAGCGGCACTGAATGTACGGTTTGAAAAGGGTGGAAGCATCTGGAATATAGGATTTTGCGGTATCCCACAGAAAAAAGGGGAAGCATATAAATTCTGTCTGTTTGCAAAAACAGCCCAGGAAACAAAATTGGAGGTTTCTGTCATAGAAAATAATGTGTGCTTTGCATCCACAACATTGCTGCTGAAAGGGAATGGTTACGTAAAGTACGATGCAGTACTTGCCGCAACAGGAGACAGTCAGAATGCGAAGCTTATATTTCGGTGTCCGGATGGTGGAGAGATCCTGTTTGGTTTTACATCTCTGATGCCGGGAACAACCTATAATGGACATGGATTACGCGTGGATCTCGTTGAAAAACTGCGCGATCTGCATCCGAGTTTCATGAGGTTCCCAGGGGGATGTATTGTAGAGGGTTCGACGCCGTCCACTGTCATGCTATTTCGTAATACAGTAGGACCGGTATGGGAGAGACCGGGGCAGCAGTTAGTATGGCATTACCGCAGCAGTAACGGACTTGGATTTCACGAGTATCTGCAGCTTTGCGAGGATCTTGGAATGGAACCATTATATGTATGTAATTGCGGTATGACCTGTCAGGGTAGGAAGCCTGTTCTCCTCACAGGAAAAGAACAGGACGAGATACTGGAAGATACAATGAATGCTTTGGAATATGCGCTTGGATCGCCGGAGAGCAGATGGGGAAGCTTAAGAACACAGATGGGACACAGAGAGCCGTTTGGGTTGACTTATCTTGAGATTGGAAATGAGAATTTCGGACCGGATTACGAGGAGCGCTATCGCAGATTTTATGATGTGGTGAAGGAAAAATATCCGCATTTGAAGGTGATTGCGAATGCGCATATCGAGGAGCATGCCTGCACGACGGAGTATGTGGATGAGCATTTTTATAATTCAACCGAGTTTTTTGCAGAAAATCAGAATTATTATGAAAACTATGACAGAAAAGGTCCAAAGATATTTGTCGGTGAGCAGGCGGTAAATGAAGGTGCACATCTTGGAAAATTATATGGAGCACTTGGAGAGGCAGCATTCCTGATCGGGCTGGAAAAAAATCAGGATGTTGTAGCACTTGCATCGTATGCTCCGTTATTTGAACATGTTCATTATCATTCCTGGTCACCGAACCTGATCCGGTTCCAAAATGCAGAGAGCTTTGGAATACCGACTTATTATGTATGGAAAATGTTTGGAAAAAACAGAGGATCATATGTAGTGGAGTCAGAGGTGGAATCCGGTAAAATATACCGTCCGATGGAGGGCATGGCATCTTTGAAATCCAGATCTGTCCTGAACTATAAAAATGCAATGTGGAATGGCAGAAAAACAGCAGTGACGCATGAAATGATGGGACATGTGATGGAAGAGGAAGAGGATGGCAGCTGCTGTATCGGACATCCTGATGAAGAACAGATTGCAGCAATGTGCCGGAAAATGCCATGGGGAGACAAAGAGAAGAGCTTTGTTGTATTCGGGGAGGAATCAGATACCTGTGGAAAATTTGATGTTGATATTTATGTAGAACCAGGCAGCAGCTTTGAAATTGGCATTTTCAGTGCAAGGGTAATTTTATCTTATTATGACCAGTTGTTAGAAGGTGCGGAAAAAATATGGACACCGTTTGGAGTAAGACCTCTGCTCTGGAAAATAGAGGAGGATCATGCATCGTTCTGGGAAACAGCAATTCCTGAGGAGAAGAGACTGACGGAAGATTTTCCGCTTTGTATAGAGCCTGGAAGATATCATCATTTTGGATATGAGACAGATGGAAAGACGGTACGGCTCTTTATAGACCGGAAGATAGTACGTGAAGTGGAAATTCCATCTTTTCCAGCAGTATCTTCTGTAACAACAGTGACAGAGGATGAAATTTTTATCAAACTTGTTAACATGGAAGGAAAAACAGATCCTATAGAAATCTCTTTAGACTGCGGTGTAGAGCGTGAGTATGAGGCAGTTCTTCTGACAGGGGAAAAGACAGCAGAGAATACATTTGAAGAACCGGAAAAAGTGAGTGACAAGACGGTGAAGATGGAGGGAGCATCTAAAAAATTCATTTATGAAGCACCTGCTTACTCTGTGAGTGTGTTAAGATTGAAGAAAAAGCAGGCATTTAACCCATATCTTCCATCGTGGGAGTATATTCCGGATGGAGAGCCGTATGTGTTCGGAGACAGGGTGTATGTATACGGATCCCATGATTTTTATAACGGACATGTATTTTGCCTGGGAGATTATGTCTGCTGGTCAGCACCGGTTGACAATCTCGCCGACTGGAGATATGAAGGAGTGATTTATCCTAAAACAGAAGATCCATTGAACAGGGATGGAAAGATGTGCCTGTATGCCCCGGATGTGACAGTGGGACCGGATGGAAGATATTATCTGTATTATGTGCTGGACCATGTCTCTGTCGTATCAGTTGCAGTTTCTGACACACCGGCAGGAAAATATGAATTTTATGGATATGTCCATGATAAAAAGGGAGACAGACTCGGGGAAAGACCGGGGGATGAACCACAGTTTGATCCGGGAGTACTGACAGAAGGAGCGCGAACCTATCTGTATACGGGATTTTGCGGAAGAGGAGACAAAACGAGACATGGTGCGATGGCGACAGTGCTCGGTCCGGATATGATTACCATCGAGGAAGAACCGGTATTTGTGGCACCGGGAGGAGAGTATGCGGATGGAACCGGATATGAGGGACATGCATTTTTTGAAGCACCATCTATCCGGAAGATAGGAAACACATACTATCTGATTTATTCGTCTTCGGTGATGCATGAGTTATGCTATGCAACCAGTGAGAAACCAACGGGAAAATTCACATATAGGGGTGTGCTGGTAAGCAACTGCGATATGCATATAGATACTTATAAACCTGCAGATATGCCATCTGCCTATGGCGGAAACAACCATGGAAGTATCGTGGAGATTTCCAGTGAATGGTATATTTTTTATCACAGACAGACGAACGGAACCTGGTATAGCAGACAGGGGTGTGCAGAAAAGCTTCATTTGGCAGAAGATGGAAGCTTCCGCCAGGTGGAACTGACATCCTGTGGATTAAATGGCGGATCACTAGTGGGAAGGGGGGAATACCCGGCTTATATTGCATGCAATCTGTTTACAGCGGAGGAGAGCATTTTTGATGCAAACCAGAGATTTCCAAGAGTGATGCAGGATGGAAGAGACGGTGATAAGGAACCGGGGTACATTTCCCATATTACAGATACCACAACGCTAGGCTTTAAATACTTTGAATGTGAAAATGTACAGAAAGTCATCCTGAAAGTGAGAGGATATGGAAGTGGGACGTTCGAGGTTAAGACAGCCTGGGATGGTGAGGTGCTTGGGACGGTTCAGATTGTAAACAGCAATGTGTGGGAGAAATATGAGATTCAGGCACAGATCCCGGATGGTAAGCAGGCAATCTATTTTACATATAGAGGATACGGAAATCTTGACTTACTGTCATTCACACTTGAGTAGGAAAAATTACGGATAAAAGTGGGAGCACAGTCATTCATTTGGGACTGGAAGAATTTGAAATTTTGTTATTTTAGCCGGTTGTGGAAAAAAATGACAGCGGATATAATTAGGAAAGAGATATGGGAGAGGGAGACGATAAAATGAGTGAAGAGATAAAAAACGTGCAAAAGAACTGGTAAGCCAGATAACAGTGGAGGAGAAGATGAGCCAGATGCTCTATCAGTCACCGGCAATCGAAAGGCTTGGCATTCCGGCATATAACTGGTGGAATGGGGCTTTGCATGGAGTTGCAAGAGCCGGAGTAGCAACCATGTTCCCACAGGCGATCGGGCTGGCAGCCACTTTTGACAGAGAACTGATACAGGAGATCGGAGATGTCGTTTCCACAGAAGGAAGGGCGAAGTTCAATGAATTTTCGAGAAGAGGGGATCACGGCATCTATAAAGGGCTCACCTTCTGGGCACCGAATGTTAATATTTTCAGGGATCCACGATGGGGAAGAGGACATGAGACATACGGGGAGGATCCGTATCTGACAGGAGAATTAGGCTGTGCATACATCAAAGGTTTGCAGGGTCCGGATCCGGAGCATCCAAAGGCAGCAGCCTGCGCGAAGCATTTTGCAGTACATAGTGGACCGGAAGCACTCAGGCATCAGTTCAATGCGCAGGTGTCAAAGCATGATCTGTATGATACTTATTTATATGCATTCAAGCGGTGCGTCAAAGATGCAAAAGTGGAAGCGGTCATGGGTGCCTATAACAGAGTGAACGGGGAACCGGCATGTGGCAGCAAGGGACTGCAGAACGGTCTCGAGAAGATCAGTAAAATCCTGATGAGTGCGCTGCTAATCATGATTGTGGTGCTCGCCGTCCACAGCTTTACCCTGTCCGGTGCAGGAGAGGGAATCCGTTTCTACCTGATTCCGAATCTTAAGACTGTAAAGGAGGTTGGATTTGGAAATGTCGTATCAGCCGCCATGAACCAGGCATTCTTTACCTTAAGCCTTGGAGTGGCTGCCATGGAGATCTTCGGCAGCTACATGGGAAAATATCATACGTTAGCTGGCGAGGGACTTCGGATCTGCGCACTGGATACATTCGTTGCCATTATGGCAGGACTGATTATTTTCCCGGCAGGTTCGATTCCCCCCGGGAACAGTCAAATTTTGCAACAAAGTTGTTATACAAAAAATCACCTTTCCGCTAAAATAGAGTTGTTCAGGCTGCTATTTAACGAAAGGAAAGGTGATTTTAATGGCATATCAAACAAATTCTATGGCACATACTAAATGGATGTGCAAGTATCACATTGTATTCACACCAAAGTACAGAAGAAAAGTGATATACAACCAGTACAAAGAAGATATC
>OHYU01000848.1_pt1 | contig 13656 bp, 8 predicted proteins | sample 1580331 | NCBI WGS metagenome assembly OHYU01 (sample SAMEA3882519, study PRJEB24775) | human gut metagenome | biome: human-associated habitat; feature: intestine environment; material: feces | place: Netherlands | collected 2009/2010
GCATAGTTACTTGCTATTACAATCCCATCCCCACCATCCGGCGACTGCGCATAGGATTGCATACTATAGAGAACATTATAAATTTTTTCCCATAAAAAAGCAAGTAAAGAACCGCAGGGATTCCAATATCTGTGACCTGCGGTTCTTATAGTTTGCATTTTATTTAATTATGATTTAATTTTTATGATTATTCATGCCGTAAAGCTTCGATAGGACTTAGTTTTGCCGCTTTTTTCGCCGGATAGATACCGAAAAAGATACCCACGGCGGAGGAGAACAGGCTGGCTCCCAGCACCGTTCCTGCGCTTACTTTTGCGGTAAAACCGATCAGGCTGCAGATGCCAAAAGCTCCTGCCACTCCGATGGTAATACCGATCAGACCTCCCAGAAGGGTGATGATCGCCGACTCCGACAAAAACTGTAGCAGAATGGATCCGGTTCTCGCTCCCAGTGCTTTCCGGATACCGATCTCCCTGGTACGCTCCGTGACAGATACCAGCATGATGTTCATAACACCGATACCGCCTACCAGCAGGGAGATGGCTGCTACGAACACCACAAAGATAGTGATATAGCTTAAGATCTGATCCATCTGACTCATAATATCATTAAAGTTCTGTACTAAGATGGCGTTCTGTCCTCTGACACCGTGGCGGTTCTCCAACAATCTCACCACATCCTTCGCCACCTGAGCGGCATTTTCCGCACCATCACTGACGATCAGCAGATCCGTATACTCCACATAGAATCCATATCCGTCCGATATCGTGGAGATAGGTGCCTCTATGGTCACCGTACCGTTTCCTCCCATTCCGAACAGCTTCGATGCGTTGTCCTTACGGATACCAACAATCGTAAATTCCTGTGTCACTCCATACAACGTATAGTCAAAGCTCATTCCGATCACATTGGTATTACCAAACAGCGTTTTCGCGCTGCTCTCTGTAATGACACAGACCTTATTCGCCGTATAATAATCCGAATCGGTAAAATAACGTCCCTTGATGATCGGATCCTGGCTCGAATATTCCAGTCCCGCCTTACCGAAAGTTGCAGTAGCATCAAAGGTTCCCTTTCTGCCGGTGGCGCTTCCGCTGAAACTCCAGGACGGTGTTACCGCCTTGACATTAGGGACCTTCTCCTGAATGGCATCCATATCCTCTTCGGTAAATATCACTTCCGTACCGTTTTCTGCGGTATTGTTGCTATAAACTGCGATCTGGCCTCCTGCCATAGAATTCAGTTCTCCGTTGATCCCACTTTTCACGCCGTTACCTATGGAAATGATCATGATCACCGAAGAAATTCCTATGATAATGCCCAACATGGTCAGGATCGAACGTCCTTTATTACTGCGGATATTCATCAATGCAATTTTGATGTATTCCCATACTTGTGTCATGGATCCGCCTCCTACTGTTCCATGGGCACAGCCGTTACTGCCATGCCCTCCTCCAGGCTGATACCTGTGAGGCTGTTCACAATGATCTGGTCTTCCTCAGTAATGCCATCCAGGACCTCTGTGTATTCATCGGAGGAGATTCCGCAGGTAATTGCCCTCTTAACTACCATGCCGTTCTCGATCACATAGAGGAAATCTCCGTTTTTATCCGCATTGATCGCTTCTACCGGGATCAACAATGTATCCTGTGCACTGTTGGTATGTACGGTCAGCTTTGCATCCAGTCCCAGAATGATCTTGTCATCCGGGTTAGTCAGATGTACTTCTACCCCTACCATGGGCGTATTGGATGCGTTCAGTGTTGCCATACGATTGATCTTACTGATCTCGCCTTCGTATTTATTGCCGGAGATGGTAATATCTACTTTCTGCCCGATGGCAAGTTTTGCCACATCGGACTTGGAAGCATCAAAGGAAACCTTCACATTCTGGCTGCTCTCCAGTGTGATCAGCTGTGCGCCCTCCGCCACACTGGCTCCGGATACACCGGTGCATTCCGTTACGATACCGTCAAAATCAGCTACAATGCCTTTCTTCGCAGAATAATACTGTTCCTCCGCCTCTTTGTAGGTCAGCTGTGCCAAATCTCTGTCTGCAGCGTACCCTTTGGACTGATAACCGTTGAGGATCGATCCTTCACCGGCATCCTTCTGTGCCTGCATCTTCGCTTTATAAGTTTCACATTCCTCAATATGTTCCTGTACGGAAGCAATCTCATTCTGCATATTTACCACGTAATCGCTGGATCCTGCAATGGACTGCACATAAGAATTTCTCGCCTGGCTGGCGCTGATATCCTGGAGTTCCTTATTGATTTCTTTCGCACGGTCTGCACTGGTAGCGGAATCCTGCAGTTCCTTGCTCAAATTGGCAGATTTTCTGGATAATTCATAGCTTTCTTCGGATAACTGTCTCTGGGTTTCTCTCTGACTCTTTGCAAGTTTATCCTGCAGTTCTTTCAGATAAGCCTTGTAATCCGTCAGCTGTTGGTCCAACACTGCCAGGTTCGTGTTGGCTTCGTTTAATTTGGCCTGACTCTTGCTGTTCTCTGTCATGGTGCTGTTATAGGAAGCATTGCTCTTGGTCTGCTGCAGGGTTGCCTCCTGCAGACGCTCCTCCATCTGCTCCATGTCATAGGTCATCAACACATCCCCTGCCTTCACAGCATCTCCGGCTGCCACATTGACTTCGTTTAATCTGCCGCCTACCGGCGCAAAGAGAACCGCTTTCTCTTCACTGACTACCTTGCCGCTGGTGCTGACATTTTCCTCGATGTCACCGCGGAATGCGTTAGTAGTGCTGACCATGACGCCCGCACTGCCGGAAAATGCACAGCTTACCATACGGATCACGATCAGTATGATTATGATAGCAGCAATAATAATAGGTGCTTTTTTACGTTTTTTGCCGATTTTACCTGCCTTCTGTTCTCTTTTTGTTTCTTTTAGCTTTCTCTTTTCTTCCTTCTTCATTGCCTTGCTTTCTTTTGCACTCAGTGCCTGTTCTGTTTTTTCCTGCTGTTCCATGATCTCTCACTCATGATCCTTTCTATTTTATACTCATGTCTTTTCATTCGCTGCATGTGAAAATCTGTTTTCCGCATCAGGCTCCTGCCGTCCGCAGTTCCTCCACCGGAACGATCTGTCCGGAATCGGATTCTACTTTGCCGTCCTTGATCTTGATCACTCGCTTCGCCTGTGCTGCGATCTCATTATCATGTGTGATCAATATGACGGTTCTTCCCTCTTTATGTAATCCTTTTAGAATATCCATGATCTCTTTCGTGGAATTGGAGTCTAGATTACCCGTTGGCTCATCCGCCAGGATCACCGGAGGTGCCTGGGCTATGGCCCTGGCGATCGCCACTCTCTGCTGCTGACCGCCGGACATCTCCGAAGGCTTATGATCCATACGATGTTCGAGACCTACCTTTTTCAAGGCCTCCACAGACAGCTCTTCCCGCACACTTTTGGATACTCCCCTATAGATCAGAGGCAGCTCCACATTTTCCAATGCCGTCAGATTCGGGATCAGATTAAAGCCCTGAAAGATAAACCCGATCTCCCGGTTCCGGATGTCGGACAATGCATCGTCGGATAATGCGGACACGTCCTGTCCATGCAGCCAATATTCCCCGCTGGTAGGCACATCCAGACAGCCCAGCATATTCATCAGTGTAGACTTTCCGCTTCCGGAATGCCCGATGATAGCCACAAATTCCTGCTCGTCGATGGTCAGACTCACATGATCCAATGCCCGCACTTCATTTTCCCCGGGATTGTAAACCTTGCACACATCTTTAATCTCTACTAATGCACTCATTCCTCACATACTCCCATTTCCTGTTATATTTTTGTGTATTCATCTTTGTGTCACTGTACTGTTCGCATAATACAATAATATTTTTTGAGTGTCAACACATTTTTATAAGTATTTGCAACTATTCAGAGCCATGCAAAAGGAAAACTCTGAAAGGGCGATTTTGCGCATGCGTTTCTGAATAGTTATTACAGCTACTATAACAGGGAAATCCCAAAAAAATGTTGGGAAAATTCTAAAGATTTTCTATATTGACTTTTATTTCACAAAGTGATATATTCCATCCATAAGGTAAAGTTCTTCAGGGTTGGGTGTAATTCCCTACTGGCGGTAATAGGTCATCCTTAAGTCCGCGACCCGCAGATTTCGATCTGTGGCTGATCCGGTGTGAATCCGGGACCAACAGTACAGTCTGGATGAAAGAAGACGTATCACTTATATTTTTTTGTGATACCCATGCCCCGGAAGCTTGTATTTCGGGGCTTTTTTTGAAGGCTTTCCTTGATTTTTCTCATAGGAAAGGAGTTCTGAAATGAACAAATTAATGCAAACTGTAACTGAAAATGTGGCCTATGTAGTCATCTTCCTGGCGGTCATCGTGGGGTGTTTCCTGGTGGCTGTGGTGCTGGAAAAGGGCGCGCAGAAGAAAAACGGCATCTCGGAGCCGATCTTCAATACGAGAAAGCTTGCCATGATCGGTATGTTTTCCGCCATCGCCATGATCCTGCATGTGCTGGACTTTCCCATCTTTTTTGCCCCCGGCTTCTATAAAATGGACTTCAGTGAGCTGCCGATCTTAGTCGGTTCCTTTGCTTTCGGTCCCGTAGCCGGTGTCATGATGGAATTCGTGAAGATACTGTTGAAGCTATGCATAAAAGGTACCTCTACCGCCTTCATCGGCGATCTGGCGAACTTCGTGGTGGGCTGCAGCCTGATCATCCCCGCTTCCGCTGTGTACTCTTTTAAGAAGACAAAGAAAAGCGCAATCATCGCCTGCATTGTGGGTACTCTGGTCATGACCGTATTTGGCACCGCATTCAATGCCGTATATCTGCTTCCCGCGTTCTCCAAATTCTACGGAATGCCTCTGGATGCCATTCTGGCAATGGGAGCCGAGGTCAATCCACTGGCAAAGGAAGGCAGCATTGTAAGCTTCGTGGTGGCATGTGTGGCTCCCATGAATCTCATCAAGGGAACGCTGGTGTCTGTCGTAACCCTGCTGATCTACAAACCGTTAAGCCCCATCATCAAGACCGGTCACAAAGCATAAAAAGCATAATTGATGAAATCAAAACAGGGACAGCCGTTATCAGCTGTCCCTGTTTTTTAATACCTACGGATGCCCCGTACCAGACATGTACCACTGGCACATAGCCCCCTGGCATCATTCTATATTCTTACTGCTTCTGGATCTTCATGGTCAGACCGATACGTTTCTTTGCCATATCTACGGTGAGTACCTGCACATCCACGATATCTCCGACGCTGACAGCTTCCAACGGATGCTTGATATAGCGGTCGGTGATCTGGGAGATATGCACCAGTCCGTCCTGATGGACACCGATATCCACGAACACACCGAAGTCAATGACATTACGCACGGTTCCCTTTAAGATCATACCGGGTTTTAAATCCTTCATATCCAGGACATCACTGCGCAGGATCGGTTTCGGCATATCGTCTCTGGGATCTCTGCCCGGCTTCTCCAGTTCCTTCAGAATATCTGTCAGCGTGATCTCACCAATGCCCAGTTCCTCTGCTAAAAGCTTCTTATTTTTAATACGTTTCTCCAGACCGGACATATCCTTTGCATCATTTACTGCATTTTTAGCTACAGGTGCCGTCTGCTTTGCAGAGGTCTGCGCAGAATTGTCAAAAGTCACACCGCCCATAGCCGCTGCGAGAGCCTTGCCCATAGCGGTATTGGTATTGTGTACCCGAACTGCTTTACCTTTCTGTTCTTCCCGCTTCTTCGGTGCATTGACTGTGCCGTTACCATTCTTCTGTCCGTCTGCCTGCGCAGCGCTGCTCCTGCCGGAAGCTTTTTTTGCAGCCGCCTGCTTCTGGGCTTCCTTAATATCTTCCATGGTCAGTCCCAGCTTCTCCATCAACTGTTCTGCAGCTTCATAGGACTCGGGATGGACACTTGTGGCATCCAGCGGATTCTTGCCATCCGGGATCCTCAGGAAACCGGCACACTGCTCATACGCCTTAGGCCCCAGCTTCGGTACCTTTAACAGCTGTTTTCTGTTTACAAAACGTCCGTTATTTTCTCTATAATCCACGATATTCTTCGCAATCGTCTTGTTAATACCGGAGACATATTCGAGTAAAGATGCGGATGCGGTATTCAGATCCACACCGACTTTATTTACGCTGTCCTCTACCACGCCGCTTAAGGCATCGCTTAATTTCTTCTGATTCATGTCATGCTGGTACTGACCGACACCGATGGACTTGGGATCGATCTTCACCAGTTCTGCCAGGGGATCCTGTAATCTTCTGGCGATGGATGCAGCACTTCTCTGTCCCACGTCAAAATTAGGAAACTCTTCTGTCGCCAGCTTACTTGCGGAGTATACGGAAGCACCTGCCTCGTTGACGATCACATACTGTACCGGACGATCCAGTTCCTTCAACAGCTCTACGATTACCTGCTCGGACTCTCTGGAGGCCGTACCATTTCCCACAGAAATTAAATCCACATTATATTTTTTGATCAGTTTCTTCAGCTCGGCTTTGGACTCCTCCACCTTATTCTGCGGTGCTGTAGGGAAGATCACTTTCGTATCCAGCACTTTTCCGGTAGCATCTACCACTGCCAGTTTACAGCCGGTACGGAACGCCGGATCCCAACCCAAGACCACTTTTCCTGCGATAGGCGGCTGCAATAGCAGCTGCTCTAAATTTTTGCCGAAGACATTGATAGCTCCGTCCTCTGCCTTTTCTGTCAGATCGTTACGGATCTCTCTTTCAATAGCGGGTGCTATTAAACGATCATAGCTGTCTTCCACTGCAGCACAGATTACCGGTGTGGTATACTCATTTTCCTTCGTGATCAGCTTTTTCTCCAGATAACGCAGAATACGCTCTTCCGGTGCATTGACTTTTACAGTCAGTACTTTTTCTGCCTCTCCACGGTTCAATGCCAGTACTCTGTGACCTGCAATCTTCTTCACAGGCTCTTCAAAATTGTAATACATCTCGTAGACGCTCTGAGCCTTCTCATCCTTCGCAGTACTGCTCACAATACCTTCCTCTACGGTGATATTACGGATGTAGAGACGATGATCCGCATCATCGGAGATCATCTCGGCAATAATATCCTGTGCTCCTTGCAATGCTTCCTCCGGAGTCTTTACTTCTTTTTCTTCGGAAGCATACTTGGCCGCCTCGTTAAGCACCGGTTCTGTTGCCTCCTGGCGCAGAATGTATTCTGCCAGAGGTTCCAGCCCCTTCTCCTTTGCAATACTGGCACGGGTCTTTCTCTTGGGTCGATAGGGTCGGTACAGATCCTCTACCACTACCAGCGTCTGAGCTGCCAGAATCTTCTCCTTTAACTCATCAGTAAGTTTTCCCTGTTCCTCGATGCTCTTCAGCACCTGCTCCTTTTTATCTTCCAGACTTCTCAGATAGGTCAGTCTCTCATCGAGATTACGCAGCTGCTCGTCGTTCAGAGATCCGGTGACCTCCTTACGATAACGGGAGATGAAAGGGATGGTATTTCCCTCATCGATCAGCTTCACCGCAGCTTCCACCTGCCATTTTTCTACCTGAAGTTCTTCTTTGATTTTCTGTATAATATCCATAGTTCCTCCTGATGGCCTGTTGCCATTTTGTTTTGCGCATGGGTATATTATACTGGAAATCAGAAGTTTTCTCAATCTTTTCATTTTTATTTCATTTGCTTATTACAGGAAAAAATGGTACAGTACTTAATATAAGCGCGGCAGACAAATTCACCACATGCCGCCCGGAAATGAGGCTTTCTATGGATTATTATCAGAATCAGAATAACGAAATGAATCAAAATATACCGCAGATCGATCCGAAATACAGGGGGTTATCGATCGCTTCTATGGTCTGCGGCATCTGTTCCCTGGTATTATGCTGCACAGGACTGCTGTCCATCCCTGCCGGTGCTCTTGGCATTCTCTTTGCAATGCTTACCAGAAAAAAGGGACAGCGTATGAGCAGTATGTGTGTTGCCGGGATCTGGCTGTCCTGTGTGGGACTGGCACTCGGTATCTTCATCACGATCAGCAGCATTGTCACGGTATTTACCGATCCTTCTTATAGGAATATGCTGGATCAGATGTACCAGCAGATGTACGGTGTCGATATGGAAGGATTCTGGCAGTCGTACCTGTAAGACATGCCGGTATTTTCCGATGGATTCTGTGGTTACGAAATAATAAAAAGAAAAGAGGATTTCTATGACACAATATACATCCAGAGCCCAACTCAAAGAAAAAGCCAGAGATCAGATGGCAGGGCATTACGGCAATGCCATCCTGCTGTCCATCTGCCGAAGTCTGATCGTATTTTCCCTCACCTTTGCCGTCAGCATGACCTTCACTATGATCCTTACCGTACGGACAATTATGGGCGGAAGCGCAGAGACATCTCTGACGGAATATCTGCTTTTGACGGCGACTACGACTTTATTGTCGATCTTTGCCGGAGTGTTTCAGACCGGCATTACATTATTCTATCTGAATACTGCCTGCAGCAGGCCTGCTGTAACCGCCAATCTATTCTACGGCTTCAAATACTTATTCAAAAAATCGCTTGGGATCTCCGCAGTACTGATCCTGCTGAATACGGCATGTACACTTCCTTTTGATATCTGCTATTTTCTCCTGCGGTCAGGGAAGGGCTTTGACACCATAACCATGGCAATCCTGTGCATTGTGCTTATGGTCATCGGTATGTGTATCTATATTCCGTTATCCCTTGGTTTATCCCAGGCTTACTATTTACTGTTGGATTTTCCCCAGTATAATGCCATGGAGCTGATGAAATTAAGCTTCCGCATTATGAAGGGACATAAATGGGAGCTGTTCTGCTTACAAATGAGTTTCCTGCCGCTGGGATTTCTGTGTTTGCTGAGCTTTGGTATCGGGAGTCTATGGCTGGTGCCATATATGAACATGACCCAGACCTTATATTTTCTGGATCTGATGCAGAACGAACGCCAATAACGGATATTTATTATGATTATTATGTATGCAAAAACACATTCCATAAGTCAAACGCCTATGGAATGTGTTTTTATTTTGTCCACTATGAATTCTCTGTCTTCTTATCTCCCTGCACACTGAGCCATTTCAGATAGCCATTGATGAAGATATCCAGTCCGCCATCCAGTACTGCGTCCACATTACCTGTCTCCACATCGGTACGGTGATCCTTGACCAGTGTGTAAGGCTGCAATACATAGGAACGGATCTGGTTGCCCCAGCCGATCTCCTTGACTTCGCCGCGGATATCCGACAGCTTCTCGGCATTTGCTTCCTTTTTTAACAGATACAGCTTGGCTTTCAGCATCTGCATAGCCTTATCCTTGTTCTGGAACTGGCTTCGTTCGTTCTGACACTGCACTACTGTTCCCGTCGGGATATGGGTGATACGGATAGCAGATGATGTCTTGTTGATGTGCTGACCACCGGCACCACTGCTTCGATAAGTATCAATGCGCAGATCTTTCTCATCAATATCCACATCCAGATCTCCTTCGATATCCGGCATAACATCCAGAGATACAAAGGATGTCTGACGCTTACCCTGGGCATTGAAAGGAGAGATACGCACCAGACGGTGTACACCCTTCTCAGATTTGAGGTAGCCATAGGCATTCAGGCCATTGACCTGGAAAGTCACTGACTTGATCCCGGCCTCATCACCATCCAGGTAGTCCAGTACTTCAATGGTAAAGCCCTTGCGCTCCGCCCAACGGGTATACATGCGATACAGCATACCGCACCAGTCACAGCTCTCGGTACCGCCGGCACCGGCATTGAGCTTTAAGATCGCATTGTTCTTATCATATTCTCCGGACAATAGGGTACCGATCCTAAGTTCGTCGAATTCCCTGATGAATTCATCCAGTTCTCCGCGGATTTCCGGGATCAGAGACTCATCGTTCTCCTCATATCCCATATCGATCAGAGTCAGAATATCATCGTACTGTGTAGAAAGCTTATCACACTCTCCCACCGTATCCTTCAGGTTCTTCAGTTCTTTCATTTTCTGATTGGAACGCTCCGGGTCATCCCAGAATCCGGGAGCCTCCATCTCACGTTCCATTTCTTCGATCCGCTTTGCCTTGTTAGCAAGGTCAAAGTGAATCCCTCACTTCCGCTAAAGGTGTTTCGTAGGACAGAATTTCTGTCTTCATCTGATCTAATTCAACCACTTAACGTCACCTACTTTCTATTCTATTATTTTCTATTATCGTAATTCTCACTTTTTACGGCAGGCACACCGTCTGCCCGCGCTGCCGCACTGTCTTCCGCTGTCGTCAGAAAACATCAGGCCTTCCGTCCGCAGCAGTTCTTGTATTTTTTACCGCTTCCGCAAGGGCAGGGATCATTCGGATACACCTTTGCATTTTCACGCTTTACAGGTCCCTTCGGTAAGGAATCGTCCTTGTTCGTGCCAGTGATCTTCGCCTGCTGCTCACGCTCTACCTTCTGTTCGATCTTGATATGGAACAGAAGTCTCACAGTCTCTTCCCGGATGTTCTGGGTCATCTCATCGAACATCTCGTAACCGCTCATCTTGTACTCTACCAGAGGATCTCTCTGACCATATGCCTGTAAGCCCACGCCCTGACGCAGCTGCTCCATGTCGTCGATATGATCCATCCACTTACGGTCGATGACCTTCAGCAGAACCACACGCTCCAGCTCACGGATGGCTTCGGGTTCGGGGAACTCGGCCTCTTTTGCTTCGTACAGCTTCACAGCTTCTTCCTTTAACTGCTGCTTTAAGCTGTTCTTCTTGGGCTTCTTCACACGCTCCGGTGTCAGAGGCTGTAACGGGATCGTAGGAATGAGCAGGGTATTTAACTCATTGAAATCCCAGTCGGAGATATCTGCGTCGTCATTGATACAAATATCTACACAGTTCTCGGTAATATCGGTGATCATCTTGTAGATCACATCGCGCATGCTCTCGCCGTTCAGTACCCGCAGACGCTCCTCGTAGATGATTTCTCTCTGTTCACTCATGACACGGTCATACTCTAACAGATTCTTACGGATACCGTAGTTGTTGCTCTCAATCTTTTTCTGTGCGGATTCGATGGCATTGGTCAATGCCTTGTGCTCGATCTCCTGTCCTTCGGGGATACCTAAGGTATTGAACATACTGATCAGGCGCTCGGAACCGAACAGTCTCATCAGATCGTCTTCCAGAGAGATGTAGAACTTAGACTCACCGGGATCTCCCTGACGTCCGGAACGACCACGCAACTGATTATCAATACGTCTGGACTCATGACGCTCGGTACCGATGATCTTCAGTCCGCCGGCGGCTCTCGCTTCATCATCCAGCTTGATATCCGTACCACGACCTGCCATGTTGGTAGCGATGGTTACCGCACCGTGTACACCGGCATCGGCTACGATCTCTGCTTCCAGTTCATGGAATTTTGCATTCAGAACCTTGTGCTGAATGCCGCGCTTAGTCAGCATTCTGCTCAGTTCCTCACTGGCTTCGATTGTGATCGTACCTACCAGTACAGGCTGTCCAGTTTTGTGTGTCTTTTCGATCTCTTCTACTACAGCATTTAATTTTTCTTTCTTGGTTAAATAGACCGAATCCTCGTGGTCAATTCTTGCCACTGGTTTGTTGGTAGGAATTTCTACAACATCCATTCCATAAATATCGATGAACTCTTTCTCTTCGGTCTTTGCTGTACCTGTCATACCAGCTTTCTTGTCGTACTTGTTAAAGAAGTTCTGGAAGGTGATCGTGGCTAAAGTTCTTGACTCGTCTTTAATCTCAACGTGTTCCTTTGCTTCGATTGCCTGATGAAGTCCATCGGAGTAACGACGTCCTGGCATAATACGACCAGTAAATTCATCAACGATTAAAACTTCACCGTCTTTTACAACGTAGTCTTTGTCTTTGAACATTAAATTGTGTGCACGTAATGCTAAGATTACATTGTGCTGAATTTCTAAGTTCTTCGGATTAGCAAGATTTTTAATGTGGAAGAACTCTTCTACCTTTTTAACACCTTCTGCTGTAAGCATTACCTGCTTATCCTTTTCATTAACAAGGAAATCACCATCCTCTTCAATGTCAACTCCCATGATGGCATCAATCTTAGAGAGTTCGCCATCAGAAGTTCCTCTCTCCATGTCCTGGGCTAAAACGTCACAAGCCTTGTAGAGATCAGTCGATTTGGTTCCCTGTCCAGAAATAATAAGAGGTGTTCTGGCTTCATCGATTAATACGGAGTCTACCTCATCCACAATTGCATAGTGTAAACCTCTCTGGACTAAATCCTTCTTGTACATTACCATGTTATCTCTAAGGTAATCAAATCCTAATTCATTGTTAGTGATGTAAGTAATGTCGCAGTTGTATGCTGCTTTTCGGTCTGCGTTGTTGTATTCATTTAGAATGACACCTACACTGAGACCAAGGAAACGATGTACCTGTCCCATCCAGTTGGCATCTCGCTCTGCCAGATAATCATTAACTGTAACAATGTGTACACCTTTTCCTTCAAGTGCATTTAAGTAAGCAGGTAAGGTGGAAACTAAAGTTTTACCTTCACCTGTTTTCATTTCTGCAATACGTCCCTGATGTAAAACAATACCGCCCATTAACTGTACACGATAAGGTTTCATGTGAAGAACTCTGTCGGCTGCTTCTCTAACTACAGCGAAAGCTTCTACTAAAAGATCATCGAGGGTTTCTCCTGCTATTAAGCGGTCTTTGAATTCCCGTGTTTTGGCACGTAACTCATCGTCACTAAGTACCTGCATTTTTTCATCAAGAGCTTCGATGGCATCCACCATTTTTGAAAGTTTTTTGATTTCTCTTTTACTTTTGTTGTTTAAATTTTTCATGTTTGCCTCCTAAATTTGTTTTTTATTTTATAGTTATATTTTTGAATGCTTTTGGTTTGCATTTGGATTGCGTTGAGGTGTGTTTGGCGGTGCTGGGCTAAATATCTTAATTCGCACTTATCAGTGCTGCCATTAAGAATACTGCTTTGTAAAAAAGAATACTGGGATAAGGTGCCACAAAATAAAAGGCAGTGATTTATCTACCACTGCCTTGTTTTCTCTATTTTATTTTCTTGGCTAAAGCTCTTTGCTAAAGCCTTCTTATTATTGTGTCTTAACCAAACATTTCTTTTTGAAGAATGAAATTCCATAGCAAATAATCTCATCGAACTCATCTTCATACTTCACTGCATACTGACCGTCTCGGATCTGTGCTAAAGCTTTATCACAGTCTTTTTCCATTTCTGTTATTTTAGCAGAATGTTTAACTTTGAAGATGGCAGCTTTTAAACCACTGTAGTCTTGTACAACAATATCACTTCTACCTTCTCCATTTTCTTTATTAGAATCAGTATCATAACCGAGTCCTGTAAGAATTCCTAAAAGAAAAGCATGATAAAAATCTTTACCATACTCCTGAAAACCAATGGTTGTCAATAAGATTTCCGATATGATATTAGAAAGTACTTCTGCATTACCACTCCACAAAGCAGTAGTTAATTCAATGTATGAATCATTAACTCTGTTATTAAAAAACTCTTTTAATGTATCCCCATAAATATGTTGTACTTCTTTATTTGGAATACGTAAATCAGTCTTGTCTAAAGTTTTCTTATCACTCGTTAA